>Ga0065711_1029158_pt1 | contig 37345 bp, 17 predicted proteins | sample Hoacrofraction12_FD_59098 | JGI IMG/M metagenome (GOLD analysis project Ga0065711, IMG submission 59098) | Hoatzin crop microbial communities from Cojedes, Venezuela - Epithelial fraction 12 v2 (version 2) | ecosystem: Host-associated > Birds > Digestive system > Esophagus > Crop | place...
GTCACCCTCAGAGTGAAGAAGTTCTTCCTCATGTTCAGATGGAACTTCCTATGCTTCAGTTTGTGCCCGTTGCCCCTTGTCCTGTCACTGGGCACCACTGAAACGAGTTTGGCCCACATTGCTGCACAGAGGCCTATCCTACGTTTCCAGTGCAATGAAGGTAATATATTCTAGGGAATGACAGAACAAAACAAACAAAAAAACCCCTGTCCTGGAATAGAATCTTCTTCCTCTAAGCTTTCTGTTTCATTTAAGTATTCACAGATATATTAGGTTTAAAAGCCAAGCTGCAGCAGAGCCCCAAGCCTATCTGTCTCTGCTATTCAAACTGCTCTGAGTTCCAGAACCCGGCAAACTACACTCGTGTTCCTGAAACAGGAAACTTTTCTCCCCTTTGTTGCAGTCTGAGACGGAACTGACAGCGTAGACTGCAAGGTCTCAGAAAACCAAAACACAGTCAAGAATGTGTTTAGTGCTGATGAGTGCTTCAGCTTCCCTGCCCTGCATGAGCAGCACGCAGCTCTGCACCGTGGCTCCTCACACCGCTCCTCCGCGCTGTGGCAGGGGCTGAGGCAGCCAGGGAGGCAAGCGTGGCACAGCGGCCCGGCAGCCCTGCGGCCAGCCCTCAGGTACTGCGGCAGCCCCTCCCAGGGCTCTTGCTGGGCCTTCCCCTCGGTGGCCACGGCCCTTTTATAGGACTGGGGTCCGAATGCCTGGTTCCCATTGGCTTTCATTCCTACCTGGCGACTGGCCACGGTGGCCGCTCTGGCAAGTAGAGGCTGCGGTTCTGGAGGGTTCTCGGCAGTGCCCCAAGAGCTGGTGGGCTGTGGGCACAGGGGCCTCTGTGCCCATGTCAGCGCTGCACCCGGGCTACACTGCTCTCTTTGCTGGTAAGAAAAAATGTCAAACAAAATAAAGTAATCATGAAATTTTTGTATTTCAGGCCACATTCAAGAAAAAATGTAGGAAAGCCTGATTTTGAAAGGCAGCAGTGACTAAGAAAAGGGAATTTTTTATCCAAAGAATATGCTAATGTTCCTTTATTGGATTGGTCAGGACTTAATACCAGTTTTGGAAATTATATCCAGAATATTGGAAATTCAATTTTCCAAAGCAGCATAAGCTAGACATTTTAATTCCACTTCATGTAGCCTTAGGTTGCAAATGGTGGAACACAGGAGTAATTGAACAGGCTGTATTTAAAAAAATGAACAAAAAACCAGGCTCCTTCCAACTCCAGCACAATGTTTGGAAAATCTGGCAGGTGAGGAAGCTGAGGTTACACTTGACTTCTAGCTGTCTGGTGTAGTTCATTATCTCACAGGACTTTTATGTTTAGAATCTCTACTCTACCTATCTGGCTGAACCACCACTCCCTTCCTCTTAATGCTTCCATGTGTTACATAGCATTAAATTTACAGAAATGGGTAAATTCAAATGGGAAAAAACGCCAATCCTAAATATGCTGCATCTAAATATATACATGTATTTTGTGAATCCACAGACCTTTTTCCTTTTCAACGGTAACAGAGTTTGCTATCAATTTGAAGCATCATGAGCAGCAATAAAGAACAACTGGAGATGCTAATATTTCTTTCAGGGCAGACAGGTAAGTTTCATCACAGCAATTAATATTTTATCACTTATTGATTATATAATTTGTATAGATGTAAACATTAGAAACTTTAAAGTCCTTTAGTCAGTTGTATTGTCAAGGATGAGCAGACATATCTGAAGTCAAATATAGGGTGTTTTTTCATTTAAAATTTACACATTAGCCCAGATGTGATGAATTTTGTGTAAAGTCTGTTTTTTAGTACTGACTTCTCTTGGTTAGCATCAATGGAAACATATAATTGAGTCTTGATTACGGTTACACTAAAGTCAATTTTTTCTTTAAAATAACACCCTTCTCTTTTTTCATTCATCAGATCAAGCAAACATTATCCACACTTGTCAATTATCAGACTTTGTAACACCGAAACTTGTCGTTCCACTTGGACATAGTCACATTAAAATTCAGAGAGTGGGAAATAATACCCAATGCTGCCAGTCAAGTAGAAATCCTTTCTCTGTTCATCAGGAGCTTCTAGATCTTAAAGTGTAAGATGTCTGTGGAATACTTTGGGATCTTTTTATGTATGAAGGAACATAAAGGCAAGATAGAGCTATTGCTGGAAGACAATGAGGAGAAAATGTTACTCTTAGCCCAAAACAAAGCTAGCTAGACTTTGGAAGGCATATTTGGATATAGCATACTGGAGCTTATCATAAGGAAAAATTATTATTATTATTCAAATCTTTCAATATGAATATAAAATGAAAATATTTTCAGTGATGTACCCAGAGTCACTGAAACCATCAAGGCTACTCTTAACCTGGGCTAAGTTAAAGATATTTTTATTTCATTTCATTTATAATTGATACAAACCTGTCATACTGAGAAGTGATAGTGCAGTGGAATTACAAAACCTTTCAAAATGTTGTCTGGCCCAGCAGTTGTACATATCTGCCAAATGGTAGTGATAGCATAAGGGAAGAGTGGCGACCTCAATTGTTATTTCTTGCTGTCATGCATAATAAGGACTCATTTTCAAATGAATGATTTTTTCAGGAAATTCTACCCAGGAACAAGTACTGAGCTCTGGAACTTGACAAAATGATACTTTGCTCCTCTCTCCTTGGGTTTTTTTCAGTAATGGATACGAAGCTTTCATGCTCATCTACAAATTCTTGAAATGAATAATTTATTATAATAGTAGAGACTTACATTGTGAACCTAAAATTCAAAGAAGGTAATAGTCAAAGTCATAGATGATAAACTGGGCCATGAAACATGTTCATTCTTCTGTCATCTTCATGAAATGATGTGATCTTGAATGGATATAACTCTTTTTCTCTCTGTAGAATATATATTAATTAAAATAAATGAGGTACTTTTGTTCTCCATACTGGGAACATGAGAAGTGTTGTAGGAACATTATGTGTATCACTGGGAAAAAAATTCTCCTAGATGTGTTGAGAAAATACACTGAATCATGAAGCATCTCTGCTACCTTCTAGCCTCTGACCTGGTCAGTCAATTGAATCTTCTGAAAGAGGGGAGTGAAATATTATTTATTCGTGACCAAGAGCGAATAAAAGAATATCTCTCATCATCATGAGACTCACTTTGTCTCAGACAGGAATCTTCAACTGTTTGTAAAGAGTAACCAACAGTTGATGAGGTATTTGCTGATTCTGTGGTCAGAAGATTTAGGCCTTCTATAGGTGCCTATTTGCCTCTGTAGTTATCTGGATCCTTCATTTGTAATTGTCAGTATTTTTAATGGTTTGCTGCCTTTCGCCAATGTCAGTCTGTTAGGTAATTATGCCTTTGGCAGTGGCAATTCTAAACAAGAGATCCTCTTTCCTCACAGTTGGGAAGTCACCGGGATATGTAACTGTGCTACCCTAGTTAACCTGCAACTCAAAGATCTGGTTAAACTACTCTCCTGGAGATGCAAAACCAAAAGATATTGGACGAGCTGGGAAACATCAGAGCCTGGCCTGGCAGATTTTCAAATATCCACAAATAATTCCACATGAGAAGTAGATGGCCAGCATTTTGAAAACAGAATCAAAAGCCAAGGCACAGAGGTCTCTGATTCTTTTAACTGTGAAATTACCTTTACAATGGAAATTGATAAGTTGATTGTCACAATTATTTCCCTAAAATAATGGAGGAAAAATCAGAAGCCCTCAAATTTCTCTTACAGTACCCATGACTACAAATCATGAAGATAATGCAAGAATCTTAGCCTGATGCCTTGCTATTGAGTTATGTTGATTATTCTCCTTAGAAAATGTAGCAATCAATCTGGATTGTTTAAGGATGAGCAGAAAAGCAGGGAGACAGCTGGGAACAGAAGTCCAGTAGTCCACTTCCTTACTGAAAGGCCATTTTTCTGTCTTTAAACTGTAGTGTTCTTTATAATATTTTTGTTGATGCTTGATATAAATCAAATACTGAACTTCAGCTTAAAGCTTTGTGTCTGGAAATTCTATGGCATCCAGTAAAAAATACCATATAAAATGTATCTTGAGATCCTAAGACTTTGCCATTCACTGAGTTCTGAATTTTTTAAATTTCAAGAGTATTGATAATTCTATTGTAAATAACCTCTCATAGTTCAGGTCACTATTGTAGACACAAGGTTTGGGGAAATTGAATAAGAAAAGCTAATAGAAGAAGAACACAGCTTTATCCTTTCTAGCTATGAAATCATTAACAATGAAATGTCCTTCCTCATAAAATCTCTCATTTCTTTCCTAAGAAAAACATTGTTACAATTTTAAGTCTAAAATTTAATTTCCTATTTTTATTAAAAATAACTGTACGTAGCAGGATAATAAACATTATAATTTTAAATAAGATTAAGATTCCTAATTGATTCAAATGAATGCTTGTGAGATAAAATTTATTGTAAAGCTGGGCACATGTTAATACCTGAAAGACTGGAGCATCTCTGGGCTATTTTTATCTTAGTTAAATAGTGATAAACCTACGCTTATCGTACAACTTCTCACACCATAAACTGAAAACCAAATGAAATATTGCAGTTATAGGTGGAAGAGAGGAAAAGATTCTTACAGTGTCAAAAGGAGGGTAGTTTTGCTTTTATCCTCAAGATTCTAGGGCAATATCTTAGTTGTCCCTAATAATGTCTCTTAGAATTGAGTATTTCACACTATGCAGTTAACTAGCCTAAAGAAATTAAAGAATATTTTAAAATATCCAGAGTAGAGTGCTCTGGAATTTGTCAGAAAGTATGGAAAAAAGGCACATCTGTAAGATTTATTCTCAGACTACAGCATACAAGATGGCCCCTATGAAGAACAATTCTGACAAAAAATTATTACTCCATTTTCATTTTTGATTAAAATTTCAAATATATCAGTCCTGAAATCCTTGGGTGATGAAAGAAATTATACTGAAAACTGTGGCATTTCTGAGGAGAGACAGTTTTTGTCCTAAGAGAAATTTTAGCAAACTTTACCAGGGTAAAATGAAAAATTGTCTCAATATTTTCAGACCCTGGAGATACTGCCATTGATTCTATTTAATGGATTCTTTCTCTATCTCTCCCCTCCTCCCCTGCCTTGTTTTGTTTCAATAAGGGCTGCATTGTAATAAGTCATCTGATTCAGATCATAAGAATATGTCAGATAGTGAATTACTGCATGAGTAGAGGTACATGACAATATTCCCCTGCATTTATAAGGAGAAATCTTAGCAGATTTTTGCAGAAACATTGAGATTCCTTAAGATGGTTGTAAATGGTCAGTTTGCTGGACTCTCCATCTCAGTTTAGTGGTTCGAGACTTCACTGTGATGTGATAATGAGCATATGCATATGGGAGAATAAACATCTAAGAGGAGTAAATTCATTGGCTTTGAGGGAGTAATTAGCTAAATAAGTATTTCTTAATAGAGCCCTATTGTTTAAGTTCATGTAGATTGTTATTTATTTTTTTGAACAAAATAACTAGCAAATTTTCTGTGGTAGAGGAATAGGTAAATATGGTAAAAACAAAATTTTCCACAGAAACAAAGAGAAAGTCTAGTGACACTTGACTTTATGGGAATCTGTGAACTAGTGATAATCTGTATTGAACTACAATTTAGATCAATTACATCCAGATAAATAATCTCAGGTCCATAGAATGTGGAATGGTGATTAAATATGGCAGCATGAATCGCAACGGAGACAAATGAGTTTGCTCTTGGAAAGAAATGTTCAGTGTCTATGCTACACTGAAATAAATAAAATTGTGACTTTCTTATAAGGTTTTTTAAAATCTCCCAGTTCTTTGGTATCCTTCTATGTTGATGTGCGCATCCAAGTTCACTTGATGAATCATTGCTCAGTGAAGTCATGAATTCCAGAAAGGTTGTCTTAATGCGTGTTTTTAACTCATACGGTCTAATCCATAGAAGAGATTGATTAACAATACATTTTTGAAGAGGGCTATTGTTGCATCTTTTTAAGATAAAATTCTCTTTCTTTTCATTACATAATTAATATTATTAGCAATTTACAGTATTTGTGCTGTGAGAGAATCTGATTCAGGCTGTTGTCAATAATCTTAGTTCCTACAAGGGCCAATCATTTCCGTCAGGTACCCGTACTCTTCACAGAGCATTCTGCCCTTCACTAACATTTTTGTTACCGCCAGGTTATCCCACCCTGCTGTAACTTCTGATATTCAATATTGGTTGCAATAAAATGAGCTTATTCAACAAATAGTAAACAAGATTACAGAGAGGGATTCCGTTTTGGTGGATTGCCAAGAAGTCACAATGAACTATAGCAATGAACTTCCCGATTTGGCTGGGAATTAGATCTAGTATTTTACCTCTTTAAATGGAGAAGAATGACTAAGTTGAGAGAAATGTGTCAGCTTTTCTAATTTCACTTTGGAGGTAGGTAGGGACACCTCAGGTCAGAAGCGTAACAATTGAGCTCCATAAAAGTAATACTAAAATAGTTTTCCTAACATTTCTATTCAACAATTACGGATTAGTAGTTCCTAATGATATTGCATAACATTATCTTAAAGAAAGCATGACATTAATTAAAGTAAACCTGATCCTTCTCTCCTGTTTAATATCAGGTCATTCTGACCATCTTTTCTGCTTTAATTCTCCTCCACCACTATTACTATTTGATAGGTCTCACAATTATTTTTCCTGTATTCTGGTAGGTAAAACTCTCTTATGCCCCTTAGTAACCCTGTTCTAAAAACACTTCACCTTATATACCTTTAATCCTAGTTTATAAAACAGGATTCCCATATGCCTTGAGAGCCTCTGCTGATGACTCCTTCGAAGACACACAAAGTTCTAGTCAAATAAAGCTTGTACCGCTATCCACAAACAACTTTTTTATCTGCTTTTCCTAATTGCCTGTGTTTTCATGGCACAGGCAATTTTCTTACCTGATTTTCAGTGAGGAGAACATCGTATCATTTTTGGATTTCCCCATGGTGGGATTTTTTTTTTCTGTTTGTACTCTAACTGAAAAAAAAAATCAGAAAATACGCTTAATTTTTAATTAAACTGTTAAGAGCATGATTATGAATTGCTTTGCAATGAATATAAGATCTGATTAATTTAGAATGAATATTAAAATGCTACATACAATCCTAAAGAACTTGTTTAGAATAATTTTTCCACATTAATTACAAAAAGAAACCAGCTCCATAAAAGGACTTTATTCTTTGCCAGAGGCATTTGTCTTCAGGTGTTTTCCTTGATTGGAAATTTCAGCCTGGATTTTGGTCAAATAGCCTACTTGTAGGTTTCACAGAATAACTTTCTTCTCACCAAACTACACTCAAGATGTGAAGTATTGTTATATCCCTTTGCAGCAAAAACAATTTTAAAAATGGAAAAACAGTTATTGGAAATCTCAGGAAAACATCCATCTGCCATTTCAAAATAGCAGAGTTCTACTGGATAGACCATAGACAGGGAATCAGAAAACCTAATGAATACATTCTGCAGTGAATTTTTATGCATTTATGTCTCTATTTTATAATCCTTTTGTCTATGTCATTCACTTCATAAATTTCTTTAACTCCTTATGATACTTACCAGATGATAATATATTGATTGAAAAATTAATTCTGAAAGGAAATACTCGCTTGGTGAGTATGAACTTGATATAAACCCTGACTATTTTTTTAGGAAGAAAAAAAAACTTAGTAAAAGGATATCTAGAGGGACAAAAGGGGGGGCATTTGTTTGTTTTGGTTTGGTTTTGCTGTTTGTAGTTTAATTTAGCAGTTTAAGGAAAAAAACAAATCAAAATAAACCACACAATACTGAGGAACTTGTCATAACCCTGTAAAACTTCCACTGCTGGATGTACATGAGGCTGCTGCTATTGTGCAGCTCCAGCACGCCCTATTCTGTACTTGATACGTTTTGGTGGAGGTTAGTAGGCTGCATCCAAGACCTTTGGCTGCATCCTCTCTGGTACAGCTTGATGTATAGTCTTTTTGGCTTTTTTACACCTTCAGGAAGGTAGAACCTCATTCTGCTGCTGCCCTATGTCTTCAACATCACAAATGACTCCATGAGGTACCTCACTAACTTAACCATAGCTTTTTCAAAGCTCTGACCTGAGGCCATTTTTTATTTTCCTCCTCGAAAAACACCTGACACAGAAATCCAATATACTTTTCAAAAATTCCAACACTGCTTAGTTCTTAGCACAAGAAATATAAAGGTTGGAAAAGCAATAAAAGCCCTTGTAGTCTTTTACTGCCAGCTTTCCATGACACACTCTCTGTCTTCTGTGGTAAATATATAGCTTCTTTCTTTCCTATCTCCACAACAAGTGCTCATCTTTTCTGTCCAAATTTCCTAACTCTTTTTCCTGTTCCTGTGATTTTGGAGTTAAAATCAACTTGTTCATTCTTTATGGATAAGTACATTTCTTCAAATTTCATCCTCACTGAGAAAAAATGTCATACAGTTTTAGCGTGGTGGAGTTTTTTGCTTTATTTCTCCTCCCCCCTCCCTTTTTTTTTATTTGCTTTTTCGGGTTTGGATTTTTTTTCTTTCTTTTTTTCTCTAGAAGCTGACTATGAGATTGGGTTATTCTTGTTTATTTGTTCTATTAAACACTGTTGTCTGAAAAAGGTGAATATGATTCTTCTGGTCACTAAAAATCAAGTTAGTTTGCTTTTCTTGGAGTAATTTTAGATTGTAAAAATAAATCTTAAAAAAGTTAAAGTTACTTTCTTTTTGAATTTTTCTTGAACATTTTTTTAAAGGCTAAACTAATCCTTCCTTCCCTGAAGTCAACTAATCTTGTTCCCCAAAAATATTCTTCTAGCAAAGTTTCATTTATTAAAAAAAAATAGTAAGAAAATAAGAGAAAAATATAGGAATTATGTTTTAAAGTTTTTAAGTTGTATTTTCTTCCTTTTTTCAAGAAAAGGGGTTTAAAAAAAAGCAATACTGATGGATATCACACAATGCAGTGTTCTGGCTCCTCTGGAGAAAGGAGAAGAGGGTAAAATAATAGAGGGGAAAAAAAATAGTGAACTCTGTTCTTCTGCCTATATCAAAAGCATTACCAGACTGACTTTTTTCTCTCCCCGCAGTTCGTTCCCCTTCTTGATGACTTTTCTCCCCATTACTCCATGTTCTTCTTTGTTATCTCATCTCTTTCACTTTTTTTTCTGCTAGAAGTCAGCAAGGGCAAAATTAGTTCCTATCACACTCTTCATTCTGCTTGTTGGCGGTATCTCTTACTACATCCCATATGTGGTTTGCTGAATGTCTCAGTTTTATGGGTACTGTACTGCCATTTTGGTATAGTCCCTGTATTGCTCTAGGCCTGATGCACTACTGTTAATTTAAGTACTAGTGCTACTACTAATAATCCACATTAAATGTAGACTAATTCGTTATTGGATTTCCTTTTGGAGTGAATCAACTAATTGCCAGTTTTGGAGAGAAAAACTGGGAATTTTTTACCTTTTTTATTGGCTCCTAACAGACAGTGTGAATAGAGGATATGCCAGGATTCCACCTGTGGCAATCCTCTGCCTTTATCTCAGCAGGTCTGATGTCCTGGAATGTAACACCTCAAGGCATATACTGTTATGTCAGACTTATACATAACTTCAGAAATTTTGTGATAGAGATACATTTTCTATTTTTAGTTTGTCTTCTTCCTGGTTCCTCTGCCACCTGCTCTCTTGTTGCCTCAGACATGCAGCCCTGTCATTCAAACATCCGTCAGCATCAAATAGGACTCAAATCTATTTGTTTTGATGTGTTGCCTGTAACTTACCTTTGATTATATGGTTTTCATCAAATTCAAACCCTATCAGTATCATAATGACAATTAAAGAAAAGAGTATCTGCCATTATCTTGACTACTTTTGTTTCAAAAGCAAGCAATCCTATCAGACCTATTTGGAAGTAAAAACCATGGAATATTACAGTTCTCAGATGTCACTTTTGGATCCAAACATAATTACTTTCTTCCATGATAAGAGAATGATGTATTCCTGAACCAAGGCAGGGGATCCCATACCCAGGAGTCCTTGAGCACATCCCGTGGTATGTGGGTATTCTCTGTAAACATGAAGACCTCATCTTCCCTCATCCTTTGTCCATAACCAGTATCTGCAAGACTGTATTCATCTGAACTTCACCGTAAACAATACCCTGAAATTATGAACTGTAGAAGCTCTTTACTAGTTGGACAACTTCTGGCAACAAGAAGGTATGAAAGACTTGCTGTAGATTTCAACACACTTTTCTAATCCATCATCAAACTAGAACATTGTAATTCAGAACCACAGGAAGAGCAGTTATGTAGGTGGCACACGCAGATGAACAAAACTAGGCTACACCCTCTGCAATCCTTTGAAGAATACTGTATTCTTGCTTCCATGGCCACATCAAGAGGACAAATAGCACTTTGTGGAAGACTGAAAAAGCAATTTACATTCAATGGAAACATTCTTACCCCTATTTACTTTTTTCCTATTCTGTATCTCATACAGCAGAAAATGGCTAACACTATGCCACCTTATCTCATTTTCAATCCTGCAGTGGTGTTTTGCCACCATGAGCTGGGAAATGGAAGACAAGCTTAACTCTAACTTTTTAGGACCTCAAATTATTTACCACGTATTATACAGATAATATTTATTTGCCATTGCATATTTTTCTTATCTTCAGAACTTTGCTGTTAATATTTTTGATGACCGAAAAGGGTAGCATAATAGCTTGAATCTATAGTTATAGGCAGCTAACTTATGAATAGCTTGCAATTTCTTATGATCTGAAATCACCTGTGAAGAATTAATATGGGCCAGACAAATACAATTTTATAATTATTTTTCAATGGCATGTCACACAGCACGTCTTTGAGTTGCAGAAATAGATGTCATGATCTTTCAAAAACTGTGACCTGTAAGTCTTTTCCTACTTCATATACTATCCTTTGATTTCTAAGCATAGTTAAGATGTGCTTATTTTCTTTATATTGTGGAAAACCTAATTCAATATGATCCATCTTTCTGTTTTTAAATTAAGTTATATTTTAAAGTTATCATAAATTTTACAATGCTATTCTTGGTGCTGTGAATCAATGAGAAGATTTTACTTTTGGGTGAAAAATTGAAACAAGGATTAAAAATAATAATGTTTTTTCTTGATTTATTTCTAGCTTGCAATTTGGATACATACTTAACTGAATGTGTATCTGCAAGACAGTGATAAAATCTATCATATACTTAGAAATATAAAATCAGCTCACTTTAGAATAGTTTTTCATTGCTGGTGAATGTCTTTTGATCTTATTTTTGAGTGTAACATTTTGAATGAAGAATATGCCGGAAGGTTTATTATTCTTTAACTGCATAGTGCTTAAACAGTCATTTTCCTGTTTAAATACCAAGCAGTCAGATGCTTATAACAAAATTACTAGGGATATTATGTACTAGTATGGCAGCCATTATATACTCATTGGGTTATATATGCATGTCCTAATGCTTTTTTAGGTCGAAATATGTAATTTAAAAAAACTAGCTGTCATTGTCTTGAACCTGGGTCATTCTCACTTGTCAACAAATTAGATTAAAAGTATAAGAGTATTGAATTTACGGAGCTGTGAACAGAAAAATAAAGGCTTGAAAGAATGATAAGTGAACACAGAGGTTTCACATTACAGAAAGTGGAAATTGAATATTGACTTCGCATAACCTTCCTGTGCTTTCAATGTGATAAACCTGGCTAGTCGTCTATATACAGGAGTTGAAAACTCCAGTGATCTGAACTGTAGCTCTCCCACTGTCTCTTTCTGATGATTTAGCAAATAAGTAACAGCTTCCCAGTTTTACAAGATGTAAAAGCAGTGGTACTGGTGTATAAGATAAACGCATATACAGCCAAAGTTTCCAGATTTCTTTTGTGACATAAGAAAAAAACATGCTTAAAGATGCCCTTCCTGTTTTTATTAGCTCATCAATGCCTCAAGTTCAAATAGCTTTTGCACCTTGAATCTTTCAAGTATTATTGTCAATTCTTGTTAATATGAAGATTATTACACTTTTGTGCATCTCTAATTAAAGAAATTTAGTATAAGCAAAGGTTACTTGAGAAGGCAGTGGCTTACTAGAACTTGGTTCCACCCACTATCACAGCATGAATGAATTAACTGCTGATGCAGCCTGCCTGGCGCCTTGGAGGTCTGATCTGCCTTTGAAGTCCACTTGAGGGCAAACTTGTTCCTTGTGCTACTTTGCACGCTACAAAAAAAAAGTATTATAAATTTGATTTAGTTCATATTGAAAGTGATACACCATCTTCTGAAATGAATTAATCTCTCACTAAAAAGACCAATCACCTTCAGCTGCAAATACAGTGCATCCTCTATTAAATCAGATGTATTATTCACTGCATCAAATATATCACTTGTTAATTAAGACGCTACATTTGTATCAAAGCCTTGAATCAAATACATCATCCATTAAATCTTATCAATATTGAATAAAATAAATTGCATGTTAAGTGGAAGCTTCATCCAGTTATAACCTGAAGCCTAATAATGCTGTAAAATTTTGCCGTGCTTTCCATTACTTAGGAATATCTGACATGTGTTTAGTGTTTTGGAAGCTTGAGATCTCAGAGAAAATCTCGGCATGCGAGTAATACGTCTTGACGTCTTTTTCTTTAAGGGTAATATAAATCATTCGGAGATTGTTTGAATGATCCCATAAAGCTGCGAGAGGTGCTGTTCATCTCAGGGGAGGATCAATAAAGTTAGATCAGAATAAGAAAAATTATGACCCTCCAAGTGTTACTGAAATATTCTGCAAGATGCTTTATCAATGACATGAAATCAGTTAGTGACAACTAAGATTGATAACAACCATGATGAATGGAGAGGAGGGGCTTTCTAAGTACGAATGTACATGGCCAGTAAAGATGTGTGCGTAAACACTTGAGTAAGGTTTAACTGCACCATGTAGGAACTACCAGAAATAAAACACAACTCCATCCAGACTAATATGGTGTGGCTAAATGATCCGTGATAATGTGTCTGCACTTCTTGTTTGTGAACCTGATCACTTAGAATGAGTATCTCCGTTTATCTGCAGCTAGCGCTGATTGTCATCCTGAAGATTTAGCCTAAATCTCTCAGATGAAGGAAGAGATGAGTGTATCTATGCACAGAAGCAAAATAATGCTTAGCAATCAGAAAGAAATTTGCAGCAAGAGCTCTCAAAGCCACTTTCTAAACACGATTCTTTAAAGTTCTGCCTGACTTTAAAGTTGCCTTTATGTCAGTATTTTTTACTCAATGTGCTCAGATTGGGGCAAGTTTACATGCTATTTAGACTAATAAGATACATTGGTTATAGCTGGTATGACGCTTTGTCTGTGTTTTTCTCCTGTGTGTCTGCCGAAATTCTATGTCCTTTTTTTGTTTATTTTCTACCTTCACCCCCCTCTGCTTTTTGCAAAGGGAAAAGAGAGAACATTGCCAGAAATGCAGTTTAATTCCTTGCTCTCTTTCTGAGCCCCAACCACCCATACTTACCTAAACTCATCTTTTTTTTTTTCCTGTGTTTATATTTGTATGGTTTCCCTCTCTGTTTCTTCCTTTTGTTAAACATCTCGACCAGTTTCTACTGTCTTAAACCAAAATTCATACTTTTTAGGTCAGTGGATCCCTTCCCTTCTAAAACATATCTAATTCGCTTCTTTTTACCCTTTCTGCATTTTTTTTTCTCTTGTCTTAGCATTTCTTTTTCCATGAGCTTCTTTTAGTGTAGTTTACTTATACTAGCACTACCAACTGCAAATATTAAAGAGCCATGAGCCATTCCAATTATAAGATTATTTTAAGATTAATGAAATTTTAAACCCAATATATCTGGGATTGTTGAATTTGTTGGGTCAAGAGATTTTTTTTCTGTTTTATTTATTTATATTTATTTTTACTTAGAGTCAAGAAAGGTGCAAAGAGAAAGGCTCAGTAAGAGAAGACTGAGTTGAAAGAAGAGCATCAGATATCAGAACTATGGCAGCAAAAATTATAAATTGTCAAATCTGGTCCCTAGTACCTTATCTTTAAGTCCTAGTCCTGGTCCCTTATCTTTACTGACACTTTCCATAAAGGGAATCATGTTTCTTGTGTCCAGTTTATGGATTGTGGTAGACCTTCACAGTTTATCACAGTTATGTAGAAAATGCCCAGATCCTCTTACATAGATTTTATATGTAGATACTCTTACCGCTTCCCCTGACTCACCATAAATTGGTGATCTGATTCTTGCACAGAACTCATTGTTCTTTGTCAGTGTGGTAATTTTTCAGTTGAGTTTCTTTGATGCAGCAGCATTTAGTACGTTGAAACAGAAATACAAATTCTGAAACATTTGTAGTCATGCCTTTATCTAAAGAAAGACATTTTTGAAGAGTTGTATTAACCTGTATAATCCTGTTCCCTTGAAAAAACAAATCAACAGAAGTTACATAGTCTTAACATAATCCAATCAAGTCAATCAAAGGTTTTCCAAAATAAGTTTTGATAAAGACAGGAGGTTGTGAAGATGTTTACCTATATTTCCATATAGGTAAAAAGCTGTAAGGAACTACTGCCTCATCGTATCCTTATCACTGCACTAGCAGACTTAATTAATGTAGCCATCCAACCTCCAAACCTACCTGAAGCTGGAGATATCCAATATTTTCAAGACTGATTCAGTTCATCCCTCAGACCAAGATCCATTAAATTGTATTAAAGTTAGAAACCTATTTGTGTTACACAAATAATATTCTCATGTAACTTAATTTAAAGTAATTGCCTGCATTGCTTTTGTTCAGAAGGGAAAACAAAAACTGAAAGAAGTGCTGACTTATTGAAAACAGCTTTAATTATATTATTATGTTACATTTTGCTTAGAGCTTTTCTGGTACTCTGGGTTACATTTTAAATGAGAAATCTGAGGAAAATGTGTTTTATTCACTGGTACTAAAGACCTGTATACAACCTAATTTACAACTCACAATTCTAGGTTGACTAGTATTAATTCACAGAAAAATCAGCAAGGCTTCTTACTTTTCTGAAAATAAAGCTGTGTAGACGACTTTCATTTCAAAGGAGAGAAAAAAGAATTTAAAGCACTGAACAAAACAGTCATTCTATTCTGAAACAGCAACAAAAATGTTTTTCACCATGATAGTTCGGTGACACTGAGAGATCTGAAATTAAAAGAAAAGGAGTTCTGACATAAAAGAATTAACACTTCTATGCTGAATCATGGAAGAATAGGAGTGGGCAAAGTTATTAAATTATCTGAGACAGCAAATATGAAATGAATGGGCTGTCACGACTAAACTCTTACTGAGGCCGTTCCTTTCTGTCAGAAGTAACACAATAATGTTAACCAAACCTGTTTGTTTGGTGTCTGTCAAGTTTTCATTCAAATTTCTTCAGTGAATTGCGTAGTATTTGTTTATTCAACATCTCTCAATGCAAAATGTTCATGTTGGTAAAGATATTTGAAAGTCTAGTTCAGGGGAGTAGTTTTCAGAACCTTTTAGTAATTTATATTTCGGTAATAGTAACAGTACTGATAGCAATAAGATCCTTATATTATCAAAGATATATGGAAACATTGAAATAGGCTCTGCAAAGTAGTATTGTAACTTAATACATCTATCATAAAATAGTTGTTCTAATGGTCAGATACTTTTAAATGAGTGATATTAAACAGAAAAAATGTGTGGATGCCAAGAAAGAAGTTGATGGATACTGTGTGAAGAGATCAAGATATTCAGGTTACATCCTTTCTAAAAACATTCTTTTAGCTTCCCACAAAAAAGTCAGCTGAGATGAAAGATCAGTCCCCAAAATCCATGTTTCGTCAAGGTTTTGTCACTGCTGCTCCCTGACTCCTGAAAACAAAAATACCAAGAAATATGGCTATTACAGTGACAGAAAAAGAGAACTGTGGAACAGGAAAGGCTGCAACTTGTATAAGAGAAAACAGAAACAGAAACTGACAGGATTGCAGTGCCAGGCAACTATCCTGCATGTACATGACTGCATTCCATAATGCGAAAAATCACTTTGTGCCAGTTGGCTCTAGAACAGATAGGATGGCTAAATTATCCTTATTATTTTTGTAAGTTCACTTCTGAAATACTTGTGCTTTCTAAACAACAGGCAGGATTCTATCAAGCTCATATATGAATGACGTTATGTTATAATATTCTGTCAAGTCTGAATTTGTTGCAGGAGTCACAGGGAATCCTGTACCAGAGACATACTCTGTTTTCACAGGTTTTCAGCTATAATTAATCCTGAAGTCTGGAAAGGAAGCTATTTTAGCTATCTTTGGATCTATGGCATGACTGACCAATATAAAAGTTTCTTCTTTTATTTAAGATATTCTTTGCTTTTTTCTTCTATTTCTTTTCCCTGATGCGCTATGGTGTGAACTTTGCCAAAAAACTCACACAGTTTTCTTACTCCAGTTCTTTTACCTCTGCACTCCAGCTGCCAAGCACACAAGAAAATCAAGCTATAAAATAGTTATGTAGCTTTAGAATATTTGCCACTAGCATACCAGTGCAAAAACCAATCTATTACTAATATATATATATATAGTCACGTTTACAGTATCATTTACACAAAGTCAAACTTGCCCTCTAGCCAGCTATCTAGGTACAGGAGGTTTGAGTTTGAACATGGCCAACATTATTTATATTAGTGTGATTTCATTATTTTAAAGGAAATTCACTATACTGCTTGAACATTTATTGAAGGCTGGTTTCTTTGTGCTTCTGTGCAAAATATGAATAATGAACTTTTACTGACTATGCACAGCTTCTCCAGGAAACTGGTTTAATAAAAACTAACCACAGGAATAATAGCCAGTCATTGGATTATCATTTTATAGGAAATTAGATAGGAGTTTGTAGTCAACTCATGAGGGATATTCTCACTTAAATTTTTGGAAGTGCTAGTAACAGAGGCTTTTTTCCTGTACATAGTACAGGAAAGTCTTTGTTGTACCTAGCTCAATTTTTAATAGCAAAGATTGTTTATTAAAGTTGACAGACAGTTCTGGAGACAGAAATCCTCTCCTGATTTACTAGACAGGTACAGAATGAACAACAGGCATTTCTTCAGCTTTCTCTTCAATGTGCTTCAAATCTAAACAGGTGATTTTCTTTTTTTTTTCAGTTTCTATGTACTTTCTGACACTTGTATTTCTTGAACGATCCTGAAAGGTATTAATTAGCTCACAGTGTCTCTTAAGAAAAAAACTGCAACCAGCGAAACTGTTTTCTATGGGAAACGGAAGCTTGCTTGTGTAGTACATGCCTTTTAGTCACTTACTACTGGATTTACAGAATTTTGTAAGATATTGAGATAGTACAAATAAATATGAGCCAATACTAGGAAAAGAAATAGGAACAATTGTCAAGTTGCAGTTGATATTGTAACTAAATATTGGTAACTGTACTCTGCAATGGACTAAAGACATGAGCAAATCAAAAACCACAACCAAAAAGAACATCTTTGGTTTGAAGTAACATCCATAAAAGAAGGTATTCCTCAGAGAAAACAGGAGTGATGTTTTTAAACTAAACATTGGCAAAAAACATAATACATAGCCAAATTAATACTAAGTGTGAGAAGAGACTTCAACCCTGATGTCAGAAATTCCATTAAAAACACTGCATACGTAACAGAAGACCTACATGAAATCTGAATACCGCATAAACACATGTAAGGAATTCCTCTGATTTAGATGCTAAAGAAAATGATGATACGCTAAGTCTTCAGTTTGTACTAAGAACACACCCTGGTTTTGTGTTTTCCTGTTGGTTTTGGTTCAGTAATTATATACACTCAAGTAGCTGGCAAATCGAAGTATGTCACTTTTCAAAGCTATTTGGTTCTGGGTGGAAGCAGTAGAAATGTGATCAGCCTTGATTAAGAATCTCCAGCATTTCCTACACAAGGACAAGTCTTGGGAGCAACCTTGAACAAGTGTTCCTTGCAGCACAAGGTGACTAAATATGACTGGGATAAAATACTAGTTCTAGTACCACTGTGATGACCTAGTCACAAAGAAAAGAAAGAGAAATCAAAGAATAGTGCAGAGTAATATCTATAAAAGAAATCAGACACAGATGACCCTCCAGTTCCCACCTCCTCTATAGATGGCAGCAAAGCCAAGGCAAAGTAGAGAGAAGCTATTTCACTATCTTGCCTATTTTGACAAACTGCAGTAATCTGATTCAAGTGCACCGGTCTATGGAAATCTTGCCTGTTCTTTCAAAACACAGAACAACAACTTATTCTGTATGAGAGTACTCCAGAGACTTCCCTTACCATGCTATTTACATTTTAGTACCTTGGATCAAAAGAGAAGCTCTGGGAGTAGATCTTTACTTCTACAGCTCCAGGTAAAGCCCAAAGACCTGCAGGCTCGCTGCATGACAAACACTGCTAAGGTGCTCTCCAGTAAATAGATAGAATGGTATAATGCTGTTATGTAACCTTAATGCAATGGATCAGTTTGTCCTTTTGTTTAAATTCTTACCATCATCATTACTCTAAGTACTTTGTCTGAAGGTAACAGAGCTCTACAAATTGTTTTCTACACATTGAGTTACAAGCAAGACAATTTGAATAAAATAAAAAATCTCAGAAAAAACTTAAACCATTTCAATTTACTTTATCTATATTGCTAGTGATTTTTAACTTTCTTGTTCTTGTCCTGGTGAAGAAGATTTCCCAACAGTGTTTGCAACTGGCTTTTTCAGTGCATTTGGCTTAGAATACTATAGAAGCCACATGTTTGTGGGGAACTGTCTCAAATTCGTATACCTCATGACTATGTTACTAGAAAATCTGTAATGACTAGTTACAAAATAGATCTATAGATAGATGGATTAAGTGCATTAGTACCAGAAAAAAATATTGTATTGCAGCTACAGAGAACAGTTAATAAACTGATAGAAATATCTAGATTGTATTTGCCTGTCAATCTGTCACCTTGAATGGGGGCTGAATAGAGTTTTCAGTCAAAAACATTCCCTAATATTAAAATTCTTGCTAGCGATACCTTTAAATATTTAAAGTGAGAGTATACTAGTAAAGGTTAGTGGTTTTGTTTACTCAGAGCTATGTTCTGCAGAGTCTGAAGCTTTCAAGTATTTCAGCATTCTCACTTACAAAATTTTACTAAGCTTTACACTTTTATTTTGAGCAAGAAAGAAGCTCTGAATTTGTACTGTATGCAGTGTTTTCCAGACACAGAAAAGAAGAGCTCTACAGGAGATGTATCATGTATCTGGTAATGATGAAGTGTATTTGAGTTACCAATGGCGTGGGAAGTCTGGACGATTTTTCTGGACTTCCACGCAAATTTTTCAGATGCTATTTCAAAATCCCTGCTGAATTCTCAGGGACATTTAAAACCGAAATGCTTATCACAAGCACAGTTGGTTAGAGCTTTTACATATAGCGATGCAACAGGCATGATTAGAAGCATATTTTATGCTTGTGGTGCTTTAGACGCATGTGTTAACACACATTTCAGTGGACATACATAGATGTTTACTGTAAATAGTTCAAGTAATATGACATGACATTACATTTTAATTAAAGTTGCTAGGAGTTCTACAGGTTTGCTATAGTTTGTTCCCCTATTTTAACATGTTAGAAGTTCTGTTGGCCCCTAATGATCAATAACTATTGAGTAGAATGATCGTAGTGAGCTGCAATTTAGTGATACTCCGTAATGAGTTCTTAGACATGGGGCAGAAGGGATGAAACCAAACATTATTTCCTGAAAATATCAGAAAGTTTAGTAAAAGACCAAGACGGATTGGTGTGGTTTTCCTGTATTTCTCACTACAGGATATACCATTCCTAGAAGGAATTAAGTTATTCTACATTATGCAACAAAGAGTCAAATGATAGCACGGAGATGACAGGGAATTAGAAGATCTTTGATTTTAAATTGTTACTGAACAGCTAGAGACCAAAAAACTTTGCTATTTATTGTAGCCTCAGCTCAGAGATTCCACAGTACTGCATGTCTCTGCTACAGAATTACGATCGCAGTGAAGCAGACTTGCCTTGCTGCTCTGGAGGTGGACCCTTCTGACAGTGTTAAGGTAAAATTACTAAACTGGATGTATTTGAATTCCTATACAAATAGGCCTGGACTCATAAAGGTATCTGTTACCTACTTGCAATGAATCTAGAATCTTAAACTCACAATGATCTGTTTTAGGAAAATAAGGAATATCATTCTTTAGATCTGTCAAGTCACTGCCTTGCACATACATTATTTCACTTTTCTGAGAAGCAGATATTTTCCCTTTTTCTCATGACCTCAAATCTTGCTTTAGGACACAGACAGGAGCAAAAATTAGCAGGAAAGTTTTTATTTTGATCCAGATACTATTAGGAGATATTTTTAACAATAGGATAGACTTTTGCTAGGAGATTTGCCGTCTAATTTCAGTCCCAAAGAGATACAGATGTTCTGGAATAAACTAAATAGCTGCAGGCTCAGCTGAAAGTTTGAGGTAGACTCATTTCTAGGTATGTACTACAGTTATGTTCACTATATTTCAAAGAAAATTATATAACTTTGTTTATAATGCTGACAGCAGTTTAGGAATGCCCTTTTGCTTGGGTGTACATTTTTACTGTTGGCAGTAGCTAGTAAAATACCAGTGACATAAATTAGCTGATTACAGAAAAAGAAAAGCAGTGATTGTGTAATATGCTTCCAAAGGTCAAGGAAAATCTTTGCTTTCAAAATCCCTTCAATCCTTACTGACAGTATTTGGTGCTCCTGTTTTATTCTACCTGCTTAAACTGTCTGTCTTTAGAAATGTATCTAATATGTGGATAGCTCAGTGAAAATTTAGTGTACAAGGTTTGGGAGCCCACCTCTAATCCCATATCCCCCTTGATATGCCTAACTTATAGTGTAAACTAAATAAGAGAAATTAAAATAAGGACAATATCTGTGTTATGAGTCTTAATAAACAGTTTGGATGCTGCTTTCTAATCTGTGAAGAGAAAAAAAAAGGGAGCCTGGAGTCACTGGTATGAATCCACACAGTTTTTAAGATTTTGTAATTTTGTTAATTTTGTCTCATAGAGAAATTCTGCCTTCAGATACATGCTTGTTGGTGTTATGTTGGTTGATGTCAATGGAATTGCAGCTACTCCATAAAGCTCCTCTTTCGATTGTGTAAATGGTTATGAGGTCAGAATATTTCCCTTAATTCTTAAACTGGTCTCCCTGGAATATACAACCCATGGAGACTCTTCTAGAGGTTTCTTCTTTTAGTCAGTGTCAGGAATAACTTCCCCCTCCCCTGCATTTTTATTTAAAAATGCAGTCAGTTGGCAAAGAACTATATGGCAACGCTGGATTTTAAAGCCCATAACACTTGTTATCGGGGTAAGAGACTTCATTTCTACACGCTTCATACTGTGAAGATGGGAATCCTTAAGCTGTTAGTTAAGTTCTAGTTTCTATAATTGAAGTATGAGGGAGATCTTGTCAGAAGTCTCTTGACTAACATTTACTTGTCCAGCTGCTTCAAAAAACTTTATACTTGTTAATCTTCCAGGAGTACTGTAAAGCTGATCTTATCTCTGACATTTGGAGAGGACATAGAAGGATGGGATGAATAAGTTTTAATGAGATTTCCTCGTGGTATTCATTTATGATTGTGGAATTTCTTAGTGGGCATTTATTTGAATATGAAAAGCAACCCATTATAAGACTGAGGTGATTGAATATATATCTTTTGCTCCACACGCTGTCATTCAAAGGTGTTGTCAGTTATGTAGAGGTTGAGGAGTTCTTTTTGTTTGGTTGTGGTATTTTTCTTCTTGTTGTGTTTTTTTTCTTCCTGGCAGGAGGAGGGAAGAAGGTTAACAAGTCAGGAAATAGAGAAGTATCTAAGAGAGAAATTATTTTCAGGGTTTTTTAAAAATATATGTGTGTGCAAGACACCATTTAACAGCTTTGATGTTCTATATTTTTCGTCTGTTATTTTTAGTATTTACTTTACTTTTTCCATTATTTAAGTTTATATTTACTAAGCTTTGTCTATTCTTAAGAGAATTCAAGTTGCAGGAGGGAAATATTGTATTATTTTCAAAAGCAGTATTTCAGAACAGTCAAAAAAGGAAATACTCCAATAGCTGTTGAAATATGGTGGTGTAAGAGTTGTTGACGGTTCCAAATTCTCATTAGTCTTATATTTGCTGCCTGGCTAAAGTCTGTCTGACCTAGCTAATTTTATTCTAATTGGTATCAAATCAGTGAACTGACTGGTTTTACTTCAGTGTATCTCAGATTCACTGCAAATATCGTGTGCAAGCACAGTGATCTGCACGTTTTCAATTCCCTGCCCAGGCTTTGATTTATTTTGATTTTTTTAAACATGATGGCATCTTTTTAACAAAATTCCAAAATGCCCATCTCTTTCATGAATAACCTATATATTTCTAAACAATGAAGGCTTATGTAGATTAGTTTATAATTAGATTACACGTATAATTAGAGTATATGTAGTCAAGTATATCCAAACAAAGTAATTCCTTACATTTTAAAAGGAACTAGAACCTCATCTTGTTAGGTGAAGGGACTGTAGAGGGCAGTATTACACCCCCAACAAAAAGATCTTTCACTCCAGATGTTTGGCAATCTGATTATCAAGTCCCTTACACCAACAGAATAAAGACTCTACTGAAGGCAAGGAAATTACATCACTGTATAGGCCCAGTATTTCCAAATCACTGCATAAACTCGACAGATAGAAAATCAATAGCACACAATTCAATCATATCATTAAGCTGCTTGACAGAACATATATATGAACAATTGATGAACCAAGTATTAAATGAAAGGGTTTGGCACTATATGACTAAGTGTATAATTGATAATTATTGATTGCCATAAGAAAACATTAAAAAACATTCAATACTCTAGAGAGAATGTTTCAAGAGGTGACATACAGCATAAATGGAGAAAGAAAGGCTCTGTGTATTATCAAAAGAAAGTATTTAAAAGAAGTTGTCTGTAAGTCCTTTCCATATCTCCTTTTATTGTTTGTGTGTGATTTTAACTTATTTTTGTGTTATTTGAGGAAATGGAAAAAAATCCGGATAATGTAAACAAAATGAGAAAAGTAAATAGACAAAACATATACTGTTGTCTCATCAGATTTGATTAATAATTTCTCAATTTGAATGGGATAAACTAAACATAATTCAATGCAAGGTAAGATGATGACTTCAATTTTGTTAAAAACCATAACAATTAGGATAGCATTATTGTAAGCACTTACCTTAATTGTAAAAAGAGTGATTTCACTAAACTAAAGAGCAAGAACCTTTGTCCATTAAAACAAGATTAGCCAAAGACAAGCACCCTGTATTGTGGATCACCAGGGGTCTACAGGCTTTTCAATTGCTTTGAAAGACAGTTATTTCATATGACTCACAAACCACCCATATCCGTGAGAAGAAAAGGTGATTTGATCCACTAACTTTTAAAAGTAGACATTACTAACTAGTATCAAGGAGCAGGGAACCCTGCTGTGAGCAGCTGGGAAGCACAGAAGGAGGTTTATGTTCCAAAACAAGTTTATTCACTTCCTCTCTCTGCTGCATTGTGGGAGTGAATTCCACAATGTAAGAGTTAGCAATTAATTCTGACTTCTAATAAACTCACTTCTGGTAAGATATTTATCACATTGTTTGCTAGCCAGATGAAAGAAACGATTTTTTTGGTCCCACACAAGGAGCAGTATTAGCCTGCGAAGCTGTTGCCCTGCCTGATAATTTCTGCCCGTATCTTTTTGCCATTCTATGTCTCTCTGAGTGTAGGTGAGGAGCTGCACAGTCAACTGCACCACAAAAGTGAGGGCTGAAGACAAAAAGGAAATAATAGAGATGTACAAGGGAAGATTTTTTTTTTTTACCCGTGTCATTTCCTCACTCTGCATTTACACGTGGCATGCGCACAGCTATGCTGACACAGAGGAAAAGGCAACATCTGAGTAGGAGGAAGTCTATGTGCAGTAGCTGATCAAGCGTCCATGCCACCGAGAGTGAAATGACATGCTTTTGGAGCCTAATGTTCTGCCTCTGTGCACAGACAGAATTTGACTGCTTTTCATAAGGCTTGACTCTTAAAGGCCAAGACCATTTCTGAACTCAGACAGCACTAAATAATCTCTCTGTATGTTTCCAGCACGGGGGCTGAGAGAATTGACTTGGTCTGTGCCAGTCCAGACGACTCGATTTTCTCCTACAGCCTACTGTGAGACTGAAGCCTCTTTTTTTCCAAAATAGCTCTGTAGGTAGCGTACTAGCATGTGAAAGCTTGGCATTGATGCCCTCAAAGCTACTCAATTCCCATATTTCGTGAAAATATTTTCTTATGTCAGTGTGGCACTGAATTCAACTCTGTGTAGCCACTCATCTTTTAAAAGGGCTGATTAGCTCTGGTGCAGTATTGTGTTGCTGCAATGCCTGCTTACAGAACTAGGGCAGCCTGTGTTACTTCAGAAATACCAGCACCTCACTCCCCTTGTGCAGTACAGACTGGCACTGAGCACTCCTATGGAGAGAGCTATTGGCTGTGTAGATGGATACAAGCAGATATGGGTGAAGGTTTGGCTACTGGAGGCACTTCTCACATAAAGACAGCAATGATGTTTGATTTCCAGGACAAATATTATGTCAGGAGTCTAATAAAATTAAGCTTCAATAGTGAATGAGTAAGGCTAATAATAATGTTAGTAAGTATGGTTATGTAATTCCCCAAGTATTAGTATTTCTTCAGTTTTCAAAACACACCAAAGATAAAAATTATCTTTCAAGATAAATGTGATGATTTACAATGTGTAGAGTCAAAATTTTATTACAAGAAAAGGTTCCTTGTAGCTGTAAACCGAAAAGTCAGTAGTTATCATTAATAGTGTTTCATTTCTGTTTCAGTCGACACCCACATTTTCATGAGAATCGTGCCTAACAAATAATTTCTTCTTTAGACATACTTTGTAATGGTGAAAAAAAGCAATTACTGTGTTTGCCCACCCATTGTAATGTAGCTATGCAATAAGAAAAAACCCAATGAATTTATAAATTGGACTTCATTTCGTACCTCAGTGGCATCTAATGACAACAGCAATTGAAAGTTCTTCATAAGAAGAAATTCACCAAATTAATTTTTGAGATGGTACTACAAAAATATTTTCATTATTTAAAGATAAATAAAGAAATAAACATCTATTATATGTTGCCTGCACTGCTTATTATTATTGCAGAACATAAAAGCTATTCTGTACATGCTGGCTGATGGAAATAGTTCTACTTTTGCCATTTACAACAAAAATGAAGATGACCAGACATGTTTCTTTTCCACAGGATACTGAAATGTGTCTTTCATCATTGCTGCTGGGCTATTCCTTATCCTAGCTGCAAATTCAGTCAAATGTTGAAAGTGTGCCCTCCAACCATTTAAGATGCAGTCCCAACTGCAACTTTACTATGCTTATCAGAAGGAAATCCAGAGAACATTTAAAATGAAAAACTCTTGCCAACTTCCTGAGCATATCTAATTTTAAATTTTAGGCATGAAATAAGAATTAAAGGATGTCATAGCACAAGTCACAGTACCACACTAAAATAATCTAGGAGAGGATGCTCCGTTTGCTAAACAAGCTGTTTCTCATTGATAAACTTTGAGAAAGTGAGTTCCATTTTGGCACGCACAAGAAGAATACACATAAAACTTTTAAATTACAACAAAAGCGTCATGGAAAATGTTATGTAGCTCAGCAGGAACCAAATGTAGGAGTTTTGCTTTATGCATAGTTGCTTGTGGTTACCTGGTTTAATTGGTAACTCAATACGAATGGTAACAGGATTTCCTAAGCTTAATGAAAGCAAGATATGAGTAAATGACCTTACAGTCAAGCCTGTATCTTCAAGACTTCCATCTGCAGTTAGCACCTACCATCACACAAAGCTGTGTTGAACATTAAAATCAATGATACTTGATATGGTCACAGGGACCACCTGTACAGAGCACTTCTGAGGCTAAGGGTTAATTTATCTTTTTTAGGTGATTGTTTAACCTCCATTAGCCTATTAGATGGAATTTCAGTCTTCCTTATGACACCTCAGGGGAAGGAGGAAGTACCTTTATCCTACTTTATAGGTAGCCTTACTTGATCCCCTAATCCACCCTTTGCCATCATCACTACATTGATTTGCTTGTGTATTTTGGTCATTATACATAAAAAGCAGCAGGTGGCAGACCTTTTCTGTAATGACCATTGACTATTTTCCAGTATAATCTGAAACATCACGATCCTGCTGACCGTAAGATTTGTGAAACTAAGATCAAAACACAAAGAAAATTTTGAAAGAAACTCAGCATTGAATTTACATTTACCTAACTATTTCTGAGGAATGAATTTAGCATGCTGAACTCTTTTCTTTATACTCTCTGGCGTTCTAGTATTAGACTACTTTACAAGTACTTAGTACAGTATTTAGTTTATCTGAGTTAGAAAGGAATAAGTCTCTTTGTTTTTCATTTTATCATTTTTCAGCCTGAGTTTTTCGTTGAGTTTCAAGTTTGTATTAATTAAAAAAAATAGCTAAATTTGTTAAGTTTTATTGACTGTACATCAAAACATGTTTTTTGAGATTTTTAACTACACTATAAACCACTCTGGGTTGTGTAAAGCTGTTCCCAGAGTCCTTGAAAACATTTTGATGAAGGTGGTCTGAATCACAAGTTTGTAATTAATATCCTACCCCATGTTTAAAGCTTCAGAATTCACTGTTTGATAATTCAAACCTGTACAACATTTTCCTATTCCATGTAGAATCAGAGGATAGTTCCATATGGTGAATCACACAAGTGACTTTTCAGATATTAGTCACCATTTTCTAGTAAGCTTACGATACAATATGAATGTTGATGCTAGAATTTGATATTTTCTGAAGTGTCATAAGTAAAATCACTAACTCCAGAACAGATATGATTGCAAGGAAACCACTGGCTGTTTATTTTTCAGAAACTATTCAAATGTTAGTTATTAGAACAATTCTGTGCTTATAAATATTATATTTTTCCACCCTGACTTGAAAGAGGAATATAAATATATGGTTTAGCAAAATTTTTCATCTTTTTCCCAAGAGACTGAAAAGACAATTGATAAACACTCTTGACTTTACAGAACATCTCCAGACTGGTAATCCAAATAAATCTTAGCATCTACTCAATATAGATTTCTTTTCAGTCTGTCTTCCATAATAGTCTTTCTCCAGTTTGCAATCTTCAACTTAAACTTGATCAAAATTTTAATATAATCTATGCTTTCCTTTAACATCTTCTTCCTAATTCTTTGTGTGATACTGGACACCATTTCTGTCCCTTCTGTTTAGGCAAGAACTATGGATCTTGTCTCAGACCTTTCCCCTGAACATTTAAGCTGTTTCAGGATATTCTTTTCTCTCCCTTAATGTTTCCCACAAGATTTTCTGTCTTTCTACCTCCTTCACATGCTGCTAAAACATGAATCCAAATGATTATTCTTATCTGGGTAAATTACAGAAACAATACACTCTGTTCTTTGTTGCGCTTTTTGGATATCATGCGTAGCTATTGATACACCTGATGAAGGCATGTTCTGCATGTGCTGCGCCAGCCAGCTTAACCTCATCGCCAAATCTTATTTCCACCTTTTTCTCAAAGTCCAGGACTAAACGCCCTTGTCCTAATTTCTGAGACCAGAGGTTCATCTGTTTTATCATGTCTGTTTGTCTCTTTCTATGTATCTTTGTCTCTTTTGGAGCGATTTTGTCTATGTGTGTGTGCATGCATGTTAAACAGACAAGCCATTTCTTTGTTTTCAAAATATTTTAGGCTACATTTCCTCCTGTTTGTGTTTGGAATATTCTTATTAAACTTATCAAAAAGAAAAAGCCCCCTGTCTAATAACCACTTCTGCTATATCTCTTACTATAAGTATGACTAAGAAAGTGATGGTTAGGTTGTATGTCAGGGGTTGCTTACTTACTATATATCAAAATATTAAGCTATAACTAATCACCTGTTATCCTTAACGCTTCCTCTTTGAGTTATTATTAATTTCCACATTTTTGGAATTAACTAAGACCCTTATTGTATGTGGATTTGTGCTGCTTCCAGCTCAAATCTGTCTTATGTACTGGTTTTCCGTCTTTTTGAACAGAATCTTCTTGATCTGGTCTAGATCCCTTCATAACAGCTAGGCAGACGTTCACAGTAGGCTGACCTTTCTTAGTTGTCTTCCGTTGATCCTTTGATCTACGGGCATGCCAAAACCTAATGAAAGCTACTAATCAAAGTTATTGACTTCTGAGCATTTCTTAATTAAGGTTTTATCCCCCAGCAAGCATATGAGTAAGGAAGACACTATTATATTTCTTCAGAAATGGGACAGTGGGTCACTGCAAATGCATGCATGCTGTTAAGTTTGTTCATTGTACATTTCGCACCAGGACCCTAATCCTCTAATGTATGTGTCTTGGTTGACATATATGCTGGCATTACATCTTCAGTCTAGCTTGGATCAAGCGGTCCATTCAGCATGGTTGCCAGGCATGGTTCAGAGGTCAGTCTGCCATATGGTCTTCTCACTATACAGGTATGAGCTGTGCCGTTTTTGGCACTCTGAGGGAACTTGATTCCTTAAACAATGTCTTCACAGGCTGTACTCTCATTCCAGCTGAGTCACAGAGGAGTGTGTAGAGAAGGACCTATATTGCCAAGTAAAGGATAATGAGATAGATAGTTATAACAGCATGACAAATTCCTGCTGATGTGCAGTGAAAACACAGTCAACCTTAAGTATTCTTTCTGTAGGGCAAGAAAACTTGAGTAGCATGGATATGAGCCAGGCCACCACATGGCCAAGGGATCAGTAGGGTCAATTTATCCAGGAACAGATATAGCGAGAGAGACTAATGGTAAAATCCAAAGGAGGAGTTAGGTACTATATTAAACTTGAAAGAGTAACAATAAATTAGACATACAAGAGCAAATTTAAAGACATCATCCCTCTGAACTTGCCTTCCCCGGACTAAGAATTACAGTTTTTGTCTGTCCTGATGAAAATGGTATTGGACTCAAGAACCAAGTTGTCTTTGCAGTGATTGCTGTTTCCTAAGCCCCAAATTTTGTGCAGCCTCTGTGTACACGCTTCTAGCTTTACTCATTAAGGCATGCATTTATTCATAAGGAGATCTGTGTTCCCTTACACTCTCCTATAATTGTATGAATCTGGGAGAAGAACATACAGTAGCAGACTTTCACTGCTAGTAAAAGTAGTAGATAGAGGCTGCTGAAATATTGGGATTCAGGGAAATAGGAACCAGAAGGACCAGTTGGTCATTTAGTCCAATATCTGCTGCTGAATTGGAAGTACAGAAACACTGTGGTAGCTATAAAATTAAACCAAAGCTTCTCTTCTTGACTCCTCTCATGAATTAGAAAATGCAGCTATCATTGTTCTGTCCTCTCCCCCTTCCCTTCTATATTTTGTAACAGTCATAACTGCCTATAATCAACTATCCATTATAATGAGCAATAAGCAGGTTATTCACAACTGTGTGAAGGACAGAGGGAAGTGCAAACTAATTCTCACATGGGGCAGTGCTAGTCTTCAAGCAGTAGAAATATTTGTATTTTTCTTTCACATCAGTTTCACATCTCAGCTTTCCATTGCTACATTTGTGAAAAATTGATTTAAAGAAATTTTGCAATTCTAGTTTGCTTTCCAGCCACACATCATAAAGTAGTTTTCAGAAGATAGTTACAGTGAGTGTTTTACAGATTGAGAAACTGAGTCCAGGCAAGTGATCTGTCCAAAATTATGCAGCGAGGGATAGAACCCAGATTTCCTGACTCAGAGTTCATTGCTCAAAACACCATGTAATGTGAAGTTACTTTAGAGGATACCTTTAGATGGCAGAAAGGAACCAGAGTAGAATAGCATCTCCTCCTACTATTCATGTGCAATGTGTGCAGTCAGCCTTTCCATTTTCTCATTCCTCAGGGGGTCCATCATCTCTCACCTCTTGTTTGGCAGACCCTACACTAAGTAATGCTGCACAGGGTTAAGAGAAAAGGGAGAAAGAACTAGAGACAAGGGATGGCAGCTGTGCTGCAAAAGGGAACTATAGCAGTCCTTTTTATTCTACAAAGTGTTTAGCATTCACACTTTACATTTTAGAAGAAACTTTTATCACATCCATCACTGAGACACCACAGGCAGGGAAATCAAGGGAAAAATAATAATTAAAAATGCTTGCTTCTCAGGACATCGCTGAGTTTGTTTTTTATTCTGTTTTGGCAATTTACTTTTACCTGCAAATATTCTTTTATTATTTCTAATGTATGAATTTAATCTGTGAACTCTCTTCCCCAAATTTCAGCCTCACTTACACCTTGAATCAAGTCACTCATATCCAACATTTACAATTTTCCAGTTAGCAGCTGTATGAATAATTGAAAAAGAAATTCCTTTTGAAGGAATGTTGAAAGGATAGTTTTTTAAGGGAAAACATGGGAAAGATGTAAATAAAGGTCCTAACTCTATTCATCACCTCCTATTACAGACATTCTGAGCAACTCTAAAGGTGCTTTTTTTGCCTTTATATACTAATGTATCACTCAAAAGCAGAGGTTAGAGGCAGAAATTTGATGGGATATTTTTAATGGGAGTAGCTTAAAGAGATTATACTGTAAATTCACATTCTACCTGACATCAGGAACATCTTTGTATATATAAGCATTAAATGGTACAGCTTTGCTTATGTAGGAAGGCTGCTCTCTACCTGTCACCTTAGCTGCTCTGTACACTACATTGTAGAGCTTTGGAGACCTTTTTCTTTTTGTCTTCTACTTTTTTTGGTAGCTGTGACATAGTTCACCCAACAAATAGCTTCAAATAATAATTGTGTGAGTTGACAAGAGCTGTCCATAAGAAACAGAATGTAGTATTATTGAATCAATCTTGTATTAACTGTGTAGACAAACACAGACCAGAGAGAAATTATTTTCCTATTACATTTTGATTAGTTTGTGATTGTCTCCAATTTGTAATTTACCTTTTAAGAGAGTCTGGATTTCTCTCTGGGAGCCTCCCTGACAACATTTGTCTCAGCATTGTCAGTGGAATACAGAGGTCCCACACAAAGAATGATTTTGCTCATGATTATTGAAATGATTAAGATGGGATCCAAATTTGGAGGAATTGGAGATGGGAAGAAAACCATGCTGGATTTTTGGAACAAGACACTAGTATTTGTGTAGGAAGCACCTAAAGGAGATCAGTTTTATATGAAAGAATTTGGTCCAAATTCTTTTTGTATAAAATGTATAGTGTTAGTCTTCTTGTCCCATTTTATAAAAGTATTTAATCTCAGGAAATGAAAATTAAAATTCTATTACATGCATCTGAGAATATCTCATCCACATAGCTTTACACTTATCAACCAGAGAGAAGCTGACTACTGACATAATTCCCAAAGTGGATGTTGCTCTTCTGTTCTGGACATGATTGAAAAAAACCCAACCAACAATTATTTAAGATTTTGGTTTTTAATCTACTTTCAATGATATCCTAAAATCCTTCTGTCCATTGCAAATGCAGAAATTTTTCCATCTCTCAAAGTAATTTAATAATTATATATAATAATTAATGAGCTTTTAAAGTTGTTAAGCCACTGAGCTAAAAAGAAAATCGTATTGTTTCTAGATTTATGGTCTATATTTATTCTTTTATTTACAGCTTACTAGAGCAGGGCCTATGCTCCCTTCTCTGTCTGAGTGTTCTCCCCTCCTCTGAAGGTCTTCTCATGCTCCTGCTGGCTGCCCTTCTTTCTGACTGGATGAAGAACCAACCAGTCCCTCAAATGAGGAACTCATTCAAGACCAGGCACTGAAAACCCTCCACATGTATTCTTTCTGCTCAAGAACACAGTTCAGATCCCCTCAGGCAGAGCCGAACTTTGTTTTCTCACTGTAAGACAACTAGCTTTATCACTAGTTTGTTGGAAGAATTATGTCTACTGCAGCATTAAAATGTGACTAAATTTATTAAAGCTCTAAATAGACAAGTGTCTGCAATTACATGATGCATATGCACTAAACTAATTTTTGGCTCATATGTCCCCCTGATTTTCAAGAAGATAATAGAAAAATGTACACATATACACTGTCCTTTGCAAAAACCTCAGTCTAAGCCTTCTCCACAGAGTTTTTTTCCACTGATTCATGGAATTTTGATAGAAAACAACAGGTTACAAAAATAACAGTGAATATGTATTATCATTTTATGAACTATAATTCACAAGATTTCAATAGCTTCATAATTTAAAACAAAAAAAACCCAAAGAAAAAAAAAGAAGTAGTAGACTTGAAGAGATAACAATAAGCTGTTCTTGACCTAGGTAGAGCCAAAGAAATGTTAGACAAAAGACAAAATTTTAAATCAGGGAAGTAATTGAATGACCTCTTCCTGAAAAACCGTGCCATAAATTATCTTTGCACTCTGTGGAAAATTCTCATTTGCCTTTAGAGTAAATCAGACAATTTTCAGGCCAAACCAATTTTCTAAATCATAATTAGACAAGAGGCTAAAATAGGTCTTTGTAATGGAAGTGGGTTATAAATTTAACATGATATCCATAATTCATCCCTGAAGAAAGGTCCTTTTCATTCTGAAAGCTTGGATAATATAACTTAAAGAGCTGGCCTGCTAAATGGTGTAACAGTCTATCTTGCTTAGTTTACTTTAGAACTTTGATTCATACTGTGCTCAGTTCTTTTCCCAGTGGGAAAGCTAGATTCTTAAACCTCTTTCTCACACTTATTAAAATAATTCCCTCCTCACCAGGACATCAGCCTTGGGCATGCCCAGTTCTTTTGCTAATAATTTTGTCTTTTTCAGTCCTTAGATGAGTTCTGAATTATAATTGACTAGTAAAAAGCTTAATTTTTGCCTATACACACACAAATGCTTAAAAAACTGTGCTAACAGAGGAAGAAAACATCCACTGCCATTCAGTAACACATTAGACATTTAACATACAAAACAGAGTGGGAAAGAGCTGTTTGAATGACTATGACAAATAGGTCAATAGGCAAGCATATGCTTGAAAAAAACTTTACTTTTTAAGCATAGGAGTTGCAAAATATATATTTTACATAGCAAAACTAGAAATTCTTGATATTTCACTGGGCAGTCAACGGAATTTTCAGGTTTCCTTCAACATCATGTCAACCTCCTGCCAATTAACATTAAAACTAATTCAATTAAAGCAGATTTTTTTTCATTGCAGTCTCATTAGTTTTTCAGGTAAGCCAGAGAAGAAAGGAAGGTTCTCCATAAACAGTTATCATGAATATTTTCCACGAACTTTGAGAAAGAATGTTGGCTCTAGTCAATCCACAGTTTCTATCACAACACAGAAAAATCTGTAATCTTTTTATTTTCACAGCATTGCTTTCATTGCTTCACGTACTGATCAGAAGTTCTTACAGTGCAGACCACAGATAGTTATAATAAAAAAAAAATCTGAGAAGCCATCATTCAAGGCCAGTGAAGTTGCATTTGCACAGCTATGTAGGTACCCAAGTAACAAAGCCAGAGTCTCTTTTACAGTAAATTCTAAATCTGTCATTTAGCCAAATGACACAGTACTCCTTGACAGAGGAAATAATTATACTCTCTAACACCACCGTACCAGCAAGAAATCTGCTTACTGGATCATTGGTGGTATGTCATGTTTAAAACATTTGGCCAAAACCACTGACCACTTGCTTTGCTCTTGCAACAAATTTGCTAAGTCCATTCCCATTTTGACCTCATTTTTAGAAACTGTGTTTCATCATTCTCATCTGAGTCTTGCCCGCAAACAAGTGTGGCCCCATGCCAGCATTGTTTGTCTCACTCAGGGTTGGTTTGAGAACGTTGAATCAACATCTAATTGAGCAGACAAGCTGTCTCTATTTGCCCCTATGTATCCATCTGTGGTTTTTCATCCCCTCGTGGAAAGACTTTCTCATAACAAGCCTTTGATTAGATTGCAAGCTCTTTAAGTCAGGTATTGTCTTTTCACTAACTGTGTGTACAGATCAACTTTAATAAGGCCTAGAAACCTGTATGGCCTTTGGTCAATACTGTGATAGTAACAGATGATAAGTTTATCCAACTCCTGACTTTCAATACTCCTCTGTTTTTGCTCTAAAACACACTGAATGCTGCCACTGCTGCAGCATTTCTTTCTTTCCACTGTAATTGCCTTCCTGTGCTTATAACCTAGTGAATAATATATGTTCACTTTAGAGTGTTTGTCCCTGTGGGAGGACCTTCCAGTCACCTCAATGTTTTTTCAAACATGCTGCTGTAAGTGACACTATGAGATAAAGAAAGCAAACAACCAGACTGCAGCTTGAACGGGTGCGCAGCTCAGATCTACAAATGCCAAAATAGAATAAAATATCCTTTCTGGTCAGCACTGTATGTCTGATAATTGGAGCAGTATCTTGTACTTACTTTGAATCTTTTAATTTAAGGAATTTGCAGGACAATAAAATGAGGAATGTTAATGTTATCTGGGCATTTTACATATGAAGAAAGTGAGGTCCTCTGAGGTAAAATGACTCATACAAGGTCACACAAGAAAACACTAGTACAATAAGAAATATATCTTGGTTTATATTGCTATCTAAAATTAACCCTGTACATAATAGATGAAATTCCAGTGAAGTCAACAGCACCAAGATTTTACTGAGTTGCGGGGCAGGTCACAAAACATTTCCAGTTTTCTCAAGGTGTAAAGCCTGTTACAAAAATCGGGTAATGTGGTTGCACACTGTCTACAAAGGCAAGAAAGTGGACTTAAACCAAGAAATACAGAAGCTCATGGTTACAAATGCCAGAACACAATGTAAAGAATTTGACACTTAGGCAAATAAACTTTCCTTTATATCATACACCATATTTGCCCCATCGTTGGAGGCGGTAGACCCAGGACAAACAGAGCAAGGAGTAAGCCACTTGGTAATCTTATCATGTAGCTTCTGCAAAATACTCCCTGCAGTGTAGGATTGTTCAAAGTTGCACATGCTGTGCGTTGCTTGCTGAGCGAGAAAACTGGCTGCTGTACACTGAGCTATACTGAGAAGAAAGAAACTCGGTGACCTGTTAATAGGCATGCTGTGTGTGGTCTCTCCTGGCTGCAAGTCCATATATTAGTGATCAGCTGTATGCTTTTCAAACTAGATGCTGTTTAAATTTTACCGATAGGTGCAATGGTTCTTGAGTCTGGGAGAGGGGTAGTTTTCAAATGTTTTTCAACAGCAAGTGACTCCTATATATCTCAACAGGAATAACTTTCTTCTTGTTCTATTCCCTCTTTTCATTCTGCACACTGAACATAGATTAACGGTAAATTAAATCAAATGCAACACTCCAGCAAAACTGGCTTTTAACTCCGATGCTATGAATAAAAATCCTTAAACACATACTGAAGACTATTTTAAAATGTCGGTATCTAATGTTTGTCAGCTGTGCAATATCTCAGTATCTTGTATCTCTTTAGGAGCCTTAATTTTTGATAATGCTGGGAAAATGTGATTTCCACTAAAATCAGGTTGGACACAGGACGACTAGGTTTTCTTAACATCTTCAAAACCTAAGAAACCATGAACCTCTGAAAAAAAAAAAATGGGACTAGTGTTTTACTTGGGCACGCACCCTGAGATCATCCACGAGAATTTGAAAGAATCACAAGAAATATCCACCTGTAGATCTGTTATTAGGACCTCAACTTTCCAGTGGCTGGTTTTCTTACCAGTCTGAAAGGCTATCAAAGAGTACAATGATGAGTGTAAAGTGCTGTTGGCTTCACTACAGGAATATCTTCTGAGTAATAGCTAGAGAAAATACTTTGTTTTTACAAAGAGATTTTTTCTTGTCGTTTATCTTTCAGCTTGGATGGTGATTTAGATGGGAAAAGAACTAACAATTTAAAAATAGTAATCTCATAAAAAAATAACTGGATAACTGGGATATTGTACACTGAAAAAAATAATATTTTTAGAAATAGATTTCATATTACTGCATTTTTACATTCTTCAGACCTATTGTTGTGTGAACACAGAAAAAATGAATTAAAGGATACATTTAAAACATAAGCATGTATCACTGTGTATTTTTTGTATACAAATAAGTCACACAGAATACATGGCAATATGTCATGGAGGCAACAGCTACAATTATTGTAGAAAAAGGACCAAGAAAAACATAAATGAAAAGAATAAACAGTCTTTTGATATATTATATCAGTACAAAAACCTATTTACGGCCATCTATTTGTCCTCACCAAATTATAAGGATATCATATTTTAAATATTCTTAATTTTTTATATGGAAGAAGTAATCCTGGTTGCTTGGGGAAGACAGCACAGCACAGTGTGAAAAATAACATCCAGTGACATGCTAATGGAAAGTAAATTTAGCATTAATTTTTTTTTTAATGAACCTTAGTTTTTTCCTGTTTTGCTCATTTCAATGTTACATCATATAATGTTTTATGAATGTTTCTCACAAAATAATGTGGGACATTTTTAATGTTTTTAGTAATAGTGTGCTGAATTTGGATAGTTTCATTTGCAATTTAAGTAATGCTTTGTTCTGATGAGATCTCTGGAGGTGGTTTTGACATTTAAAAGTGATGTGAAGAGATTCAAAGTGATTAAAGCTGTCAAATGTTACCCTAATTGTGTGACTGCAATCTTTTCAGCCTCTTTCAATGAGTGTATACATTATACACGCTGCACAGCACTTCTGTTTAGATTGAGGTTTTTATTAATGCTGTCCTGATTGACAGAAATTATTGCAATATCACAAGTGGAACTAAATTAGTTTGTCACTGCATTCAAGCAACATGCCTAGCCATGAACTTCTAAGATGCAGCTATCTACTTAACATAGTCCTTCCTCCTTCCCCTCCAAAAACCAAAAGTTATGGTAGTGACAGATGACATCTTTCACATTTATACAAAGTCATACTAGTTTATAGGAATAAGAAAGTTTTGACCGTATTAGAACTATTTTAACCTTCAGTTTGTATTCAAAATTGTGCTTGAGAGGACATTTATTTTAAATATGGTTCTTAGCTAAG
>Ga0065711_1029159_pt1 | contig 37339 bp, 18 predicted proteins | sample Hoacrofraction12_FD_59098 | JGI IMG/M metagenome (GOLD analysis project Ga0065711, IMG submission 59098) | Hoatzin crop microbial communities from Cojedes, Venezuela - Epithelial fraction 12 v2 (version 2) | ecosystem: Host-associated > Birds > Digestive system > Esophagus > Crop | place...
TTGGCCTTCCTCGTCGCATCCCTGCATGCTCTCACCATGTTTCTGTACTCTTCCCAAGTGGCCTGTCCCTCTTTCCACATTCCATGGACCTTTCTCTTCTGCGTGATCTCCGCTAGAAGCTCCTTGTTTAACCATGCAGGTCTCCTGCCTCCTTTGCTAAATTTCTTTGATCAAGTATTCATTGCAGATGGCTTAACAAAGTTTGGCCTTTAGCAGAAGCCCATAACAGGGCTTAATGTGGTATTTTGATCATAGAATCACAGAACTGCAGAATGGTTGATTTTGGCAGGGACCTCTGGAGGTCATCTCGTCCAAACCCCTGCTCAGACAAGGCTACCTAGGGCCAGTTACACAGGACTATATCCAAAAAGCTTTTGAATGTTTCCGAGGACGGAGACTCCACAACCCTCCTGGGCAACCTGTGCCAGTGCTCAGTCACCCTCACAGCGAAAAAGTGTTTCCTGATGTTGAGACAGAACCTTCTGTTTTTCAGTTTGTGCCCATTGCCTGTTGTCCTGTCACTGGGCACCACTGAAAAGAACCTGGCTCTATCTTCTTTACAGCCCCCATTCAGATATTTTTAAACATTGATGAGATCGCCCTGAGCCTTCTCTTCTCTAGGCCAAACAGTCCAACTACATCAACCTTTCCTCATATGTGCGCTGTTCCAGTCTGTTAATTATTTTAGTGGCCTTTCGTTGGACTCTATCCAGTAGGTCCACATCCCTCTTGAACCTGGGAGTCCAGCACTTGACACAGCACTCCAGATGTGGCCTTACCAGTGCTGAATAGAGTGGAATTATCACCTCCCTCAACCTGCTGACAACACTCCTCCTAATGCAGCCCAGGGGACTATTTGCCTTCTTTATCACAAGGGCAGATTGCTGGCTCATGGTCAACCTGATGTCCATCAGGACGCCCAGGTCCTTTTCTGCAAAGCTGCTTTCCAACTGGTCAGTCCTCAGCATGTACTGTCACATGTGATTGTACCTCCCCAGGTGCAGGACATTGCACTGCCTCTTGTTGAACTGCATGAGGTTCCAGTCAGCCCATTTCTCCAGCCTGTCAATGTCCCTCTGGATGGCAGAACAACCCTCTAGTGTATCATCGACTCCTCCTGGTTTTGTGTCACTAGAGGTTACACTGTCCCATCACCCAGACATTTAATGAAGATGGTAAGCAGCAATTGACCCAGCAGTGACCCCTGGGGTACACCGCTAGTCACTGGTGACGCGTTATAATTCATTCACTGTGCTGGAACCAGATGTCCTTACAATATACTTCTGTGCACTCTAGTCCACAGAATTTTCTAGACGGTGTTGGAGCCTCCCCCTGTGAGCACGCATACTGCCAAACACGCTGTTCTGCATTGGCATGGATGAATGGCTTTCAGTTTCTTCAGGCAGCATATTGCAGTTAAATGTAGTAAGCATTTTCCACTTTCCTTTAAAAAAACCCCTGTTTCATTGCCTGCAGCCAGCTGTGGGAAATACTTGAGTATGCAGCTGATCCCCCTTTTCTTTTTGCTCTTCAATTCCAGTAGCTTCATTCTGCTGTGCTGGTAAATAATTGGTGGGTAGGAAGCCGGTTTGCTTGTCTTCCTGTTCTTGTCAACTCTGGTTTTATTCTAACAAGTGGTTCCCTTCCCAAGCTTTGTTGACTAAAAGAAATGTGTCCCACGCACAGATCTGGGTGGAAGGTGTGCAGTGCCTGGGACTCTTTCTCCTGTTTCTGATAAAGCTATTTGAAATGCCAGTAGGAAAAAAAATGACAACTGTATGTATGACTAAAGTTACAAAATTAAACCTCTGACTGCCAAGAAATTGCAAAGTAATGGTTGCACACATAGCCACAACTCTGCTCTTTGGATGTTCGCATCATGTTGAAATCTTGAATTACATCACACTGTATTTTTATGTTGTAGAAAGTTTTCCTTGTGTACTGCAATTCCATGAGTCTCAAGAGGATAAGAGCTCCGGAGCTGCTATTTAGAAAGAGATTATGCAAATCCTCAAATCACACTCTGTTTCATTGCCACAACAGGCTGAAAGGGAGTCAGTGCTTCCCAAAGTCTAAGATCACCAACGCTGTGTTTCTCCCTCGGAGTAGTACAGAGATTAAGAACAAGAAGCTGCACATTTTTCAAACCATTTCTGATTTATATTTATCTCTGAGTGAATTTGTTCCATTTCAGTTCCTTATTTAGGCCCAAATCAGTTAACTCAATTCTTCATGCAAAATAAAAAATTTAAAATGAACACTCATCTCACTAAGGTGGGACTACCCGGTGGTTCTTCAGCTGACTTTGACAACTATTTCCAGCATCTCTGCTAAATCCTGTACTTCACTCACATTCCTGCTACATTGGCTTGCACCATTTCTCTCATTTCCTAAATCTGCAGTGGGTATTGAGGGCCTAAGTGAGAAGTTGTGTTGTCTTGCTGCACAGGGAAGATAAGGAGTTACAGAATTTTCCAAGGAGAGGTCAGGATTATTGGAAGGAAGGGAAAGCAGGACAGAAAAAGCCCCATTAGCTTGTTTGCTCCTCAGCGCAAACCAGTCCCTAATCACCTCAACACAAAGGATACACAATGCACGTGTTTCTAGTCAGAATTGATGAAAGACAGGCTGGTTTACCCTGTTTGCACTCACAGCATGCTGTGGGCTGTAACAGCAAACTGTTCCCAACACAACAGGCACTAAAATAAAACTGGCTTCTCCACAGAACTGCATTTTAGTTACAGCCCTTCTTAGCCAGACTAGAAAAGAAACAGTGCTCACTGGTCCTCATTAGGGGATATCAGGTTTTCAGACGATGTTTGTTCTAAGCCAATGACTGAAGATAAATATTTAGTCAGTCTGTTTCAGGATCAATAGAGACAAGAGACAAATACTTCAGGTTAAATTCCAGTTCAAGAAAAAAAACTATTAAACCAGTTCAGGCTAGGTTTGACTCCTACAGATTCTACAGCATCCTCAGCAACTGGTAGGGAAAATGTCGAGTATATGGATTAGGAATGATAAAGTGAAAAAACATGTGGCAACTCCAGGTTCTTCTGAGTATGCCCTGCAACGATCTCTAAGTATCTGTGTTCAACTGCAAAATATTAAAGTCACTGAGTTGAAGGTTACTTCAGATGATCACCACAGATGCGTGTTTTCCTACCTTCAAAGGAAACAGACTACCTGTCCAGCAAGATTAAATCTCATTATTGGTTGAGCATGGTTAAAAGCAGCAAAGAATAGTAAAAACGAAGACAGAATGTGAAAAACTGGTGACAATCACAGGAATTTAGTCTGGGAGAAAGCTGACCTCTGGCTGGCAAATTCTTAAGCAGAGGAATAGGGATTAAATTTTAGTAGGCTGTAAAACTTGATGCAGACATGCAAAAATATTTTGTATAATGACACCATTGTGTACAGAATTGCAGTTCTTCTCAGAAGCTTGAAGACATTCATTCACATGCTGGATGCATACAGCTGAAGGTGTGCTCCACATACTTCTGTGATGCCTTTCAGAAAGTGTGTAAATGCAGTCAAATTACATGGATCATGCACACATTTTCTCTAAAGGCAGCATGAACTAGAAATATTCTTAAGATTAATTTTAACTCATTGACTTTTGCTCACTTATAACTACTGTTGCTTTAGGATAAGCTACTGGAAAAAAAAAAGACAACTCAAATTAATTTCACAATGCTTTTCCTCCACCTCCTTTGACATCGTCTTTTTAAAATCTGCAGCCGTTAAAATAAGGTTTATGATCTCAGTGACATGGATCCCTCCGGCTCCTCAAAAATACACTAAACTGTCAGTTAAACTCCTGACACACTGAAAAAATGCAATTTAATTGACAAAAAAATTCCAGTTTGCAAGATTCATGCACAGATTCATGGACACACAAGGAGAGTGGAAGGGTATGTGCCATCCGCAGGGCTGGATGCTACGGTGACTGATGTAATTCCCTTGAGAGGATTTTCCTCTGCCAATTTTTCTGCAAATGAATCTCTTAGAAGAGAAGCTGGGGCAGCCTGGGGCACCTAACTGAATGGTCAGCTGAGAATTTCCCCGCAAAAGGGTATAAATTCATTTAGACAGCTATCTCCCAGCCCCTTCTACTTCCACCCCCTGTTTTAAGGGGCCCTTTCAGAGTCTGTTGAGCATCAGACACAGCCAGACACTGTGTGCATTTGGCGTTGTATACCAACCCTCCACAGAGGACGTAAATTAATTTTGCTGTAATGAAAACATCCTGTAGCCACCCCTCTGGGGTTGCCTTCTAGCTCAGTCCTAGCACCATCTTCCCCCCTGATGAGACAAGAGAGATTTTCCTTGATTAACTTTAGGAACAGCAAAAAAAGGCAACTTAAAATGCCTGTCCTCGCTGCATTTATTAGCTTTCTGTTGACTGTAATAGGTGTTCAGAGACACAGCTCACCTGAACACAATTCCCTCAAGTGTCAAAATCTGTAGAGGAATTCCACCAGACAGACTATGTGGCCTATGTCTCTGTACGAGCTAGATGTCTAGGTTCATTTTATGCCTCACTGCGGAACACAGGCGCTTGAAGAGCATGATTTATGCCATCCTAAGGTAGACGCCTCAAAACCGTGACATTAATTGCAATCTAAAACTGCTTTGTTCCTCCAGCGACTGTAGAGGGAATCTAAAGGAGACACTGGAGACAGCTACGAGATACACTGCTCACACAGCCCACCCACGGACAGCAAAATCCGTGTGCCTGGAATTTACAGAACTGTCCGGGAGGATGTTTGACCCAAACTTACTGTGGTAAAGAGCAAGGCGACCATCAGCGAGGTTAAACAGTAACCAGGAAATTACAGAGTGACTTTTGAAACAAGGAAGGAGTCAGCTTGGGAAATAATGTAAAAGCAACATGAAAATTTGCAGCGGGGGGAGAGATATTGGAGTGGAAACAGCAGCAGTCAACACCTGGTCAGGTACTGCCAGAAGTCAGCCTGCTGACACCACAGCTTCTCTCTACACTGCAGGGAATACAAGGGCATAAGGATGGGCACGGGTCCTGCATGGCTAGACATGAAGCGGGCACATGCAGAGCTGGAGCCCCCGCTTCTCCAAGCAGAGCTGCATGCGGGAAGGGAAGCTGCATCCCGGGAGAGTGGGGCTGCGTTTGCAACCCGTGCTGCCTGCGAGAGAGGCTCTGGGTAAACGTGATTGAGTGGGTGGGCGTGACTAGAGCTTCAGAGGTATTCATAGAAGTATTTTTAGAAATTTGCAAGGTTTATTAACATTTTCTAAGCACCTGGTATCATGATTTACCTGTTCTGTTGCTGAAATTGATAGTGAGTGTATTATTGCCGGTTGCCAGTTAATTACATATCATCAATTAGCCACTTCTATCCTGGCTGTGGTTAAACAATATGGACTCATCGATTTTTTTCTTGCAACAGTATCTCACTGTTGGAGGTGTAGTTGAGCTCTGAACTTAACCAAGAGGCGAGGAGACAGAAGGTAAAAGGCCGTTGGGACTACTGACTAATTCAGTGTAATTTTGAGGTTTACATCTGGGGATTTGGGGCATCATACTCTACAGACATTGCTGGTTCCTAGTTGTAGCATTCAAAGATAGATGGCAGACAAAGTTATCAGGATCATATCTGAAAGCAAGATTTATGTCTGAGGAACAAAAGCGTAACCTTTGGTTTCAAGAAATCACGCTTTTTGAAGTAACAAAGGGTGTCCCCTCCAGATTGTTCTGCGATGCATCAGAGCTGTTGCACTCTTTCTGATCAATTGGATCTGCAGAGTCTCAAAAGAGTCAAAATAATTGCCTCTCCTTGAAAACAGCTGAGGGTGTTTTCACTTGAATCAATTCAATAAATCTCTGATAAATTTCAGTATAGGCTCTGTACCCTCATTTTATTTTTGTACATTCATTCTTCTTGCTGGATCTATATTTGGTGAAATTTCTTCATAAGGTCCAAATACTTTGGGGTGTAAGTAGTCACTCATAGATACAAAAATACTCGTTCACATATAAACAAGAATCACTATGACTATATGTGTGGAGGTATATAAATATCTAAGATGTCTGCAAGAATACAGACTGATTCCACCTAGAAGGACAGAAAAACCACATTTTGCAATGAAGCCATTTCCTGCATTGCCGGCTAGCACAGGGAGACCTCTCCACAGATCACAGTATATAGAAAAAGTCGTAAGACTTGTAATGGGAGGAGAATGTATCCGTAATAAAAACAATGGTTCCACTATACATCACAAAGAAACCAGAGCAGTAATTTATCATAAGTTTATAGTGTTAGCTTTAGGTAGGTCTGTTTATTTCACCCCTGATTTACTGTTATGATGTGCCATTTCTCTGCAGCTCTAACATGGCACTTGATGAAGGGGGAAGCCATGGTATTATTCAGCTATTTTATACAGTAAATTTCCCACTTATGTATTTTTTTTACTTTACATCAGATTTTTTAAGAAGTTATTTAGTAGCTCATGACAAAAAAAATCCTCTTGTCACTCAACATTGTTATAACTGTTTACATGGAAGAGAGAAGGCCATCTGAGAAAGGTTCCCTCTAAAGATCCTTGCTCTTAAGACTAAAAGTTCAAAGACAAAAATCCACTCACTAGTTTCAGCAACCACTAAATCAGGTCCTTTGACTGAGACTGAACTAAGAATGGTTTCCCAACCCAGCTTTGACTTCTTAATGGAAAAGTAAAAGTGATTTACTAACAGCATTTCCCAGCTCTCTGTAAGAAGCAGAAGGGGATCAGCTTGACTAAGCAAAGCTGGAAAGTAAAAAGGGGAAGATGAGAATAAGAGTCAGGATAATGGGAGGTTGGTCTGGGAAAGCTGGGAGCCACAGAGTGGCATGTTTACAGAGCTGCCTGGATTGAACAGCCAGGGTGAGAGGATCTGTGGTCTGGGAGAAAAGCAGAGAGATAAGGGCCTGGGTAACAGTGTGGAGGCTTACTTATGACATATCCACGTTATAACGAATACTCAGTCTAGACCTCTTACTAGCTAAACTGGGATGTTCATAAGGAGAAGAGCAGAAAAGAACTCCAGGAAGAATTTTTGCTTTATGTGTGCACTGCATGACAGATTGGCACAGACATGAAGAAGGTAAAGAAGGAAGGGTTACTCATTCTTTCTCTTAAGATGAGAATTAGCAATATGAAATTAAGTGATCAGGTAGAAGTTTTAAAGCAAATAAATATTCTTTCTCAGGAAACACATAAATAATCTGTAGAGTCTCATTGCTGCAAGATGTTGGGAAGACAAAAAGCATAAATAGATTAAAAAAATCTAGTAGAGAATTGCACAGGATAAAAGTCCACTGGAGTTTATTAAACATAGACACATATATCCTGCTTCCAATTTTGTGTGTATTACCTTGCAGGTTACCAGAAATAGCTATAGTTTGCCCAAGGACAAGTACCACTTTGTGCATGTCCTGTTGCACAGTTTCATGATGCTTTCTCGTCTGATTGTCACCAGAAGCAGAATGTCAGACTAAGCATGTCTTTGATCTCTCCCAGTCTAGACAGACTTTCATTTTTATATCAGTGAAAAGAGAAATGATAGGATATGAGGACAGAGAACAGAGATGGCATTTATGTTATGCTCAGTCTTCCAGGAAAGGGAGTATTCAAGCATTTGATTCTCTACATAGGCTACTTGCAAGACCAGTGAAACGTACGTGTTAAGTCCTTACAGAACCTAATGAACAAATTCAATTTTTTTCCCAAATAGCCCTGCAATCCAATTGATTATTAGTTGATAATTTTCTTTTGTATTTACTCCTGCTAAGTGACAGGGCAAGAATATGGAATTCAAAAATAAAACAGAGGTAAAAAATTCTGAGCCTTTCTGCTGTTTCTAAGCATTTTGCTCTTTATCTGCATGTATGTTTGCATTCTATTTTCACATCAAATATCTCTGGCTATTATTGAAGTAGTATCAAAACTGGCCACTTGAGGGCAATACTGAAACCTAATTTTCACAGTGTTGGGCTCTAAGCCAGACCTTCGCGTCATATGAAAAGATATATTTCCTGGGTAGTTAAGGGTCCAGTTTTATTTGCATATATGTTATGTATTAAAAAATGTTTCTCTTTAGTCAAGTTTACAAATGTTTAATACACAGAGAGAGAATTTCAGTGATGGTTACAGTGACTTACATCACAGCAAGCTTAACAGCAAACTGCTTTAATAAATTATATTTACTTCACCGCACAGCTGGAAAATCACTGGAGAGGATAGTTTCAGCTGAGGGTATCAAGGGTCGTGCAAGTACACCAGTCAAGCAATTCAAGTCCAGGAGGCACCTGACTGTTCTGGATGAGCGAAGGGACAGTGAGCCAGACCAGGGGCCCTGCAAAGCTGCCGACAGCGCAGGAGAGCCTGCCTAGCTAATGCAGGACGCAGCACCACGAATGTCTACAGAAATGCATCCCTTCATTAAGAACTGGGACCAGGTTAGGAAAGGTTAATGGCAGTGCAAAGGAAGCACTTCACAGTGTGTAAAACCTTGTGATAATTAATCATAAATGACTGTTTCACACACCAGCTTCTATCAAACAGAAAATTATTCAAGGGCCAGTATTCTGCTCAATACACATGCATAATAGTGATTAACACAAAGGGGATTATTGCACACACTGACACACACCCATCCCTTAATTGGTACCATATGCAAAATAGAAAGCTTCTATTTTTTTATTAATTTTTCAAAGCACAGATGGTCTAGATAAGGCGTTTCCAAATTTCCACAAGGAAATAAGGCTATTACACAAGTCTCCTATCAAAACATTTGTGTGGCAGAAAGCCATTCTCTCCCCTGAATTTCCTGCATCTTCCCAACCAGGGTCCAAACGAGGAGTCACACTTTTGCCGCTCCTTGACTACACAAAAGTCCTCATGCTCGTGCAGGATTTACCTTCCTTGGCTTTCTGAACTGCAGTACTAAAATACATATAGTCCCAAGAAAACCTGGCAGCTGGTGAGCAAAACACTTGAACTCTTCCTGAACTGCCATTTGGCCAATGCTTATTCCAGGAGTCATTCTGAGGCCTTGTTGCCATGATTAGGAGAAGTAATAATGAGTTGTAAAAACCTTTTAGAATAGTTTACTAACAAAGAAGCAGTGGGGGAATGCAGTATTATTTAATTCATTAAATGCCTGTTTTTTCTTTACACAATTTCTCTTGATTGATATCATGTGGTACCCCATCTCCAGTCTTTAAAAAATCTCTCCCTCATATATACCACATTCTGGTTACTTCTAGCAACCATAAAGGGTTGTTGTACATAGGGAATCAAATTTTAAACTTAATATACTGAGTTTGTGACAGTAAAGTTACAACCAAGTTAACCACCATTGTGTATGAATTTCTCATCGATTATAGTCTAATTATCCTGGTATGAGAAAATTTGCTGACCAAAGGCCTGTATACACCGCAGAGGTCTCTAAATTATTGTGCAACACTACTGAAAGTAGCACATCTATGATGGCAATGCAACAGATTAAAATTATTCTCATTTGTTCATTTAAAAAAAAATATAATTAATTCAGCTGCTTTTGGGGAAAAACACATCAAACACTAGCAAATTTTTCCAGACCAAAGTCTCCTCTTTAGGCATGTTCAGTCCCCAGTGACACCGATGGGTACTCTGTCAATCATCTGAAGAACAGATCTTAAAGATCCTTTCTGTCATTATTGAGTACTGACAGGTCAGAGCTTCACAAAGTAACAAACAATATTCCTTCCAACACAATAAACTTGGCAGAAACTGAAAGCTTAGGAGCTTGCTAGACCAGGGTCCTTGGCTGGTACAAATATGCGCAGCTCCACTGGCTACTCTGGGAGAGGAGATCATTCTGCTGGCGTTGCATGTCCCACTGGCAACAAGTGACAGCTCTGACATTTATGAGAAACTTCATGTAATCTCATCCAAACAGATATAAACGACTGAATTCAGACCTTCTCCCAAGTATTGTTTTCTGACTGATGATCTCCTGCCTGATGCCTCCGCAGCAAGCACAGAAGCGTCTCCACAATTCTTCTAGTAGTGCTCTCAGGCCACTCCATGAATTCCTGGTGTCTCACTTCTGGACACTCCCTGACTCCTCCCAGGTTCTTTATAGGGCACACTGTCTATGCTTAGAGACAGTCTTATCAACCCCACTTTGCATCTTTTGGTTAATTTGCATTTCATTCTATGCTTCACTACAAATGTGCTTTCTGTGGTGCCTGTTTTTTGTTTATTTCTTGCCATTTTGACAAGTCTGCCTAAAGTTGTGGAAGATATAACACTACAGCAGCCATAATCAGATTGGAACTACTGTAGATGTAGATGTGCTGCTGCTTCTATCTATTATTTTTATTGCTTTTTCAGCTGCCAAAGTACTCTGCAAATGGTGGCTGGCACCCCGTTCAGCAGTCTTCCCTCAGTGAGAATTATTTTACAGAGTCATATCACAATTACTAATGACTACCAGCCTTTAAAGTAGTCCCTACTTCAGCTGCGATAGTGATGCTGCTGGACATTCTGCTATTTTAATAAACATAAAACAAAACTGAACCCTAAGGTTTGAAAGTGAGTGACCATTAGTCTTCCTAAATATAAACAGAGGAAAATAGTTGGCAAAATAATGTATCTCCGTGGGCTTCTGTAGCCGTTGAAGGAGGAAAAGAAGGGAAGTGGCTTCATCTCACCTAATTCTGGCAGTCTAGAATTTGGTATGTTCTCTAAGAACATCATAGCCCATGGAAGGAAACAGACACTTGGCAGGAAACTCATTCCAAAATCAGTGTCTAAATTGGATGAGATATTATTTGTTCTCTGGAGGTGTCTGTTTCTCCAATACCTAGAATTAGATAATGAGCTTAGATGAGGCACTTGACTTTGAGAGAGCTAAAATTGTAGAACATACCTAGTGGCTGGCATCATCAAGAGTCCTGACAGCGACACCACAGCACTCAGACTGATCCAAAGCCAAGACCTGCTCCTACCCCAAGAGGGCTACATGGGCAACATGCACTCGTCCTCAGATGGCTGCTGCAGGAGCTGATCAATGTGACCTCAAGAAATCACTGCTACTTTGTGACCTTATTCCTTCAAAATGGAAGGAGCAGCTGCAGAACTGTAGCTCCTTCATGAAGAGCTGCCATGCTGCAAGCACAGTTCCTTGCTGAAAGAACAAAGGAGTGGGAAGGTACGTTTGGAAATCCATAGGACTGCTGAGCAAACTAGTTGTGCAGAGAGAGAGGGGTCTCTCCAGGCACTTGGAGATGTCTAGAGCTAATCCAATTAAGGCACATGTGAACCAGCCTGCTTCATAAAACCTAGACACCATGGGAGGCCCACCCTCTACATGGTAAACTTCCTCTCCCTTTTTAGAAGTGTCCTGACCCTCCTCAATTCTGTTTTACTGCACCTAAAAAAAAAGAAATCCAAACAAAGCATTTTAAATATTTACTTTCCTTTTTTACAACACTGTCTATATCCAGGCAAAGACGTTACTGCATGACAGCACCCCCACTCCTGTGCTGTAGAGAAAACCTTGCAACTGCCGTCAAATGTCACCGATAAAAATGGGCTCTGAAGCAAGCAAACCACTGGCTTTTCATAAACCCCACTGCACAGGGAAATTCTTCCCTCCTTTGTGAATCAAACCTCCCTCATTCTGAGGAATGAAAGCTGTACATTAGGAGAATATTCACATGTCAGCTGGAGAGTGCAAATAAAGAAGGGGTAAAAGAGAAGAAAGATATTATCTGGTTTAGTGTCCCTGTACTTCACCTGAAAGAGGGAAAAATTAGGAAATCTAATGCTTTACCTTTATGGAAAAGTGCTTCTTCTTGGGTGGAGGCCAGACAGTGGCGGTTGAATGAATGAATGCCCGCAGAGGTGTTAAGGATGTCACAAGCACATATACTTTGATGATGACAGAAAAGTCTTGAGCTTTAAGGATGTCCTTGCGGTCTGGTGAAGCTGATACCTGATTCCTGGAAAGTGTTAAGAATACCTAGCATTAATGAAGTGCATTTGCATATCAGGAAAATGAACTATAAGAAAATAGTGAAATAGTGAAATTAGTGGAAATAGGAAATTTGCCTTTTTTCCCCGAGTTAAACAATATAGTAGATGAAACCAAGCAGGCTAGAACAAAGCTTTGTATCAAGTCTTTTTATTACTTTCAGCATTTTAAAAACTGAATTTCCATACATAGAAAGTAACTATGTTAGGAAGGAGTTGCGTTTGAGTGTATGTATAGGTAAATGCACTATGGGCATGTTGTAATTGTTGCAAACCCAGGACGTTCAGAGTGAAGGTAAAAACGTTAAAGAAATACAAGCAGCTTAAATACCCGAAGTCCACAGTCGAGGCACCCAGATTTAACACTGATTTGTAGTGAATTTGGAAAAAAACCCCAAACTACAGAAAGACTGCCCTATTGTTAGTGCTTTCTTCAATGTTATACACAGGCACCAACACGTGGTACTGCATGCTTTCCCTAATGAAAGCCACGAACTATGATTCCAGGTATTATGAGTGACTATGACACCTAGAAATAACCCATAATAAATCAGCTAAACATAAAATAATTACGCAAGCTAACTGTGTCTAGGACGTGACATGGTTTTCTAGATACTGGCCTTCAACTCCCATAGTCCACACAAACAGAATCAGCCACAGAAACAGGACAGAAAAAAACCCAAACCCAAGGAAAACAATCCGCTATTTGAAAGCTTATTACTCAGGGTAATCTGAGCTATACTTGGGCATATTTACAGATGTCGTTATTATTCTGCTTGTTAAAATCTCTGAGTATCAATCTACCTCATAGCAACTGCAATGAGAAGATGACTATACAAATTATGGCTCTCTAAGACTGATTATTGTTAAAAGACACGGGGCTCTCCTACCATTTCTGTGTAATCTTGGGCAATATGTGGCCTTTCCAGACCTCAATTTTGCTACCTATTAAGGGAGTCTAATATTACCTATCTGAAAGAGACCTTTTTCTCCCCTCTGCAGAATGGTAGAGCCTCAGAGCATAAAACTTGTGAGAAACTGTAACACAGAGAACAGCACTTGGACAGCCATTTCTCAAGTAGTTCTTCACCTAAGGGAGAGTCTCTGCGCAAAGGACTACGGACGTGTGTCTGCGGCAGGGGCAAGGCAGGGGTGGGAGCAGGAAATAACTCAGCTGCAATGAGACCTAAACATTCAGGGATGTCTCTGGGTCTGGATTTGTCTGTTCAGGTGTTTCAATGCGCTTAACATAAAGACTCAGCTGTTCACACACGAAGCATGCAAGCTTGGCTAGTACGGAAACAACCATTATGCAACTGTAAGAGATGCAGTACACCCAAGCACTCGACCTGCCGCGCTTTCCTCCCTTGCTACATTCCACGTCCCTGACTCGGGAAAGACGGAAAGCCCAGCGCAGTGTTCGCAGTACCCAAGGGTGGGGTATCACCGGCTTACAGCTGTGTGCCCGTGCTCGGCCTCCTCTGGTACTGCAGATGGGCAGGACGTGTCGGGTCAGGGCTTTCGCCACCCTGGGACATGTTGCTTGCGGCGCTGGCCCTTGACAGCCCAGGCTGGCCGGAGCACTCCAGGGTGACGACTGGGAGCTGCAGGTCTGAAAAAGTTCCAAGGGGATGACAAAAAAAAATCAGTAAGGCATTGAAAGCAGTGGTCAGCATCTGCTGTTAAGGATAAAATGCGTAACACACAATAGGTGGAGAGGAGCTATGAGCGTCAGCCAAAAATGTAAAATAACAAACGCTGAGACTATAATCCTCTTTGGAAGAGAGCTTCACACCCACGAAGCACCATCTTCCACCTGCAGGCTCAGAGGCTTAACTGCAACTCCCACTTTAAGGGTGAGTGCATGAGTGCTGCATACAAAAAGCATCCCCTTCCCGCTCCTTCTAAACAGAAATCCTTTATTTCTAGATACAGAATACCAAAACTTTGTTTCTCACGTAGCCCATATTACAATTACTGGGGATAAGAAATTTATTTCACCAAGGACCGAGGGACTTTGCCACTGTAATCACACAGACAGGTCAGAAAAAAACACATATCCTTGTTTCTAGGTTCACTGTTTAAGGCTACATTTTGTAGTTATTGAAATCTGTGGGAGGCTTAGTTCTGCCACCGAACACACTGGGAGCAGGACTGATGTATTAGAGTCCTCAAGATTACTGAGGCATGTGACTATTAATAGTAATCTAAATATTGTGATGTGGGATCAGTCAACGGGTGGTATGTCTTTTCTGCTTTTACTGTGCTGACAAAAAGGCACAGAGCCCTTACATTATGCCATTATTTTCTGTAGGGTGATTTTCATTAACTCTAAATGCACCTCACATTTCAAGTTCTTAAGTAATAGTCAGAGAAAAGTCAAGCTGTTCACATTATTCCCAAACCTTATTACTTATCTTTTTAATGACATACTGCATCGTGCTAATGTCATGAATTTATTTGTATATCTTCTCTCTTAATGCATGCACTCTCCACTTTGGTGAATGAAATGAAAAATAAAACTGAAGCTGCATTTCTGGCAATGAGCTGTGAGCAGCCATTCAAGGAGAAGAACTATTCATTTTCATACAGATCCTGTTAAAATGACATTGTGATTGTCTATGTTTATCAGCTGTTCATCAGATCAGCTCAGTTCAGCCTTCCAAGCTCAGCTGGGATCTAAAATTAATCTGATCCTTTGCCTTACATGCACCATTTAGCAGGATTAAAGGCTTTACAAACCAAAACCAGGCCCTTATTAATATAGCACCTCATGTTTATATTATCATTGTCATCTTTGTGTTGTGTTACGCACTATAACTGATTTGGACTTTGTAAGTGACTACCTGTTTGCTGATGGTACAGAGACAAAACACACTACTCTCTGCCTACTCAGCTGTGCAGAGATAACAAGAATAAGCCAGTAAACTCCCATTGGGTCATTTACTTAGCAGTCTGGCTTCTGAATATGCACAGGGAGCATAAATCAAGTGCTATTTTTTCCACATCCGCCCTGTAAAGACGCAATGGCATTTCACTACGGCAATTTCCAGCCTGTGAAGAGACAATGGCTTTCTACCATGGCATTTTGCAACAGTCCTACTGCAACTACTCCTATGCATCGTTTTAGTTACCTAACTGAGGTGCCTATATTAGCAAATAATATTCTTAGGCTTTGTCTTTAGGCAATGGAGAGAGAGAGACCAGTCCCTGGAGCACTAAGAGAAATACAGGTTCTGAACTGCTCTCTGAAAGGGTCTGTTTTTTCACCAACTATGCAAGAAAACCCAGCTAATTATTTGCAGCTGCAAATAATTCCCAGAGTGTAATATTTGATCATACAGCTTTGGTGCTCAGGCAAAACCAGAATTATTAAAGCACATAAAGGCCCTAAACAGTGCACAGATGACTTCAGAGATAATTTTCTATTTTATCCTTACACTGGTAAAAAGGCAAGACACAGCCCTCTGCTGTTACAACTATCTATAGAGTTATGGGACCAAGCCCTGTGCCCCTGTATCTTTGTGCTGTAGCACATACCTCAGGCATAGCACAGCACTGTCAGACTCTGGAGATCAAATCTTATGTCCTAGATCATCAAACAGCAAGATATTGTTGAAATCCATGAGAGCAATCCAAGCTACGCCCTTGCAAATGCTGTCTAGGGGGGCAGATAAGAGAGAGACAGGTTGTCCTACCTTGATAGCTACAGCACACAGCTGAAAGGAGGCAGAACTGTGCTTCCAAACCAAGCTCCCTGTAACATATACAGCTTTTACACTAGGTCGTAGCTTCATGACAACGGTAACAGAACCACGCAAAGGACAAGTACCACAGCTTTTCTCTTCTCACCTGATCATCTGAAAGCCAAACTATGTCAAAGGTACGCACTTTTCAGCAACTTCTTTAGTTAGAATGACTATAATGTTGAGAAAAGGGAAATGCAGAAAACATATTTTTCTTACTTAAAAGAAAGCAAGTATCTCACTGAAAATAAGAACAGGGCAGCAGAGAAGGGCTGTACAGCTCATTACTCAAGAGAAAGTAGAGTGTCTTTTCCTGTTTAAAATATGGTTGTGATTGTGTTGCTAAAGCAACAAATAACCAATATGGTATTAACTCACAAGACAGAGTTTGAAAAGAATCAGATGAGGTTCGTAGCTATGTTTACCCATCTTAAATGAGTGTTAGCTGTTGTAGGGAAACAGAAAAGATTACTTTGACCTTAATTCATTTGTCACTAATCAGTGGACCATTTACTGGAGCTGGATATAACAACAACAAAAATAAACGGTAGGGACAGATGAAAAATAGAAGTGTTCTGAAATTCTCAGACTACCGGGTATAAGATCCTTAGTATTGCCCTAAACCATTGCAAAATGTCTCAACATAAAAAAAAAAATGGAAACCTGCCACCTCTTAAAGAAAAGAAAGTTGAACAAATTTAGTGTGTTGGTGCTTAGCATCAAGAACTTAAAAAGGGGCAATGCTCATACACGCTACCGAGCATCCTCTTTGCGTGGTGCCTTACACACCGCTGTTGGTTTTGTGTTAGCCTCCACGTGGGAAAGAGCCCATGGCAAGGCGGCTGGAAGAAGGAGAAGGGAGAGCAAGACTGCCACAAAGTGCTTGCTCCTTTGAGATGACACACAGCATGTACACCACCAGGCAGAGTTAACAGGGAGTGACAGTCCCTCACTTTGGTAAATCTACTCCTAGTAATCAATGAATACAATTATCATAATAATAAAGAGACGTCAGTAGAGCTGAACCGCAGCGCATTCAGCTGCATCGGTTCTCATGGCAACTCTTCACCTGCTCTTGCACTCAAAAGCAGTAACAGTGTTTATTAAAGCTGTAAATTTGTTAATCAACATTATCATCAATGAAAATTAGCCTGCAGTGTCTTTACTGTTTGCAGTAATTGCAATGTTTTTCCATCTTGAAATCACTCTACAAGCTGTTGTTAATTAACCAGTCCTTTTGAAGTACATAAATAACATCAACATTTTAGAATAGAAGAGGTGAGGCAGGCTCAGCTGTTGATATGTGTCAGGCAGCTTGGGAAGCCAACTTAGAAAAAGTCTCAGCATCCTAGCATCATGTCCAGATTACATCCCCTCTTTCAAAAATCCAAATCTTAATATCAGTAAATTTTGTAGCAGACTCAAAAGATCAAAATAAAAAAAAATATGTAAACTAGAAAAGAACATTTTCCCTTTTAAAGCGGCCATGCAGTAAGCGAAAAGCTATACAAACCGCTGTTTTTCCTGAGGAGCAGCTGCTGGCTTTGCCACAAGTACCTTTTGCTGCTGCCATTTGTGACGATCCAGTGTAAAACAAAGGACCTAAGACTGAATACTTGCTTTCACTTAAAAAAAATACTTGACTTCCTTGAAATTCTGGCTTGTAGATTTCTTGTGCTGGCATCGCTGAAATGGTACCACTGAAAACACCAACAAACAGTGCCATTTCACCTCTGCCTCCGATGTTCTCCACGGTGCCATTTTGATGGGTAAGGAAGCCCCTACAAGTTCTCGGCTGAATTCATACACTAGCCCTCTAACCACAGCAACAGGTAAAACATAGATCTGAGACATAGGAACAGCTGGGGTGCACGTGTGAAAGGCAGATATAGGATCCACCAAAGCAAGTCAACACCTCTAGATCAAAAAAATTAAGTCCCTCTTTGTCACATGCACTAATGGTAGATACTGTTATGTCAACTGCAGTCTCTCAAAGTACCACAGAATCAAACAGGCCAGTTGACAGCGACAGCTGATACCTAATGAAGCAGCTACACTGACTTCTAATGAAGCCTTTCAAGTATTTTATGCTCCCTCTCTCTCCATCTCTGGTTCCCAAGTTATTTACTTGTCTTTGACTCAGAGTTCTGAAGTGTAACATGAGAGTCAACGCTTACACAATAAATAGCTGATTTAAGAGTTACAACGTGTGGCTGAGCAAAAGGTTTACCAATAGCTAGAAGTACATTTGGACAAATTAAGACTTCCTGGAGCAGAGCCAGGTCAGTGTGGACATGGCCATGTGGACTGGTGGTAAATGGAACATTTAGGTTAACATGAACATCTGGTGATCTGCAATGGTAACAAATTCAGCAGGAGAAGACTCTACTTGTTAAATTGAGTAACACTCAGCTGAAAGAAAGGGAAACAGAAGATGAGTGAGAATGTGCCCTCTTCTTTATCCTTCCTTTTATATCCTCCTTTGATGTTACAAGGAGGGTTATGGTATGGTTTTGTTTGTTAAATGTTTTTACTTTGTTCAAGATCATATAGCCTATATTTTACAAACTTCAAACATGGAGCAAGGAAAAATTAAGAACATTATCTGCGAGAAAAAGGTCATTTTGTTTCTAAAGTGTCTGTCAACTGTTGGACCTGTTAGAAATGTTTCAAGAGCGATTGAGTCACCTCGGGAGCTCCTGGTTGTTTAATGAAGCACAAAACTAGAGATGGGATGAAACGCAGCTAAGGTGCTGGGCTTTGTTCTGAGCCCAACACACTGTTCATTTCTTTCATAAAGGACATTGTAAGCTCAGCACATTTGTACTTGCAGGATCCTCGTCCAATTGCTTTTCATTTTAGCAGGAAAAACATCAATTTAGAACATGAATGTACAGTAATCCTGAAAGTATACAGAAGACTCTCCATCTACATAGAAGCCTTCTGAACTTCTTTCTAGATTTTCATAGCGGTAGTCTGTCTCTAGGAGGAGCCTGAATTATCAAACACAGGAAAAAAAAGAGAATGATAGTCACCTCACATCATTTCGCAGCAGTTTCTACAGCATGATATTCAGGAAGGACTGGCAACAGGTCCTCTCTGCCAGCCTCGCAGATTTGCTCCCTGACAGGGCATTTCAGTGAGTTAGAAGAACTTCCTACTGCATCCTGTGCTGGGATCATCCATCTGCCTGACTGGTGTGTGTTACTGGAGCACAGAGAGCTTTTTTCTGGTACAGACCAGAAAAGCTGCATTACTACAACCAGGTGCTCTTCTAGTATTTACAGCTGGGCAGTTTCCAGACTTTGTAGGTTGAAAAGGTGTGTTAAACAGCTACAAAGTTTGCTTCACATCAGGAGATGCTTAAACAGCATTCGTAAAATCTTAGGCAGACTTCTGAGCACCTCCAAGACAAGTGGATTTTGATCAAAATAAAGCTTACTATCCCGTACCCTTTGCTCAGTCATGTATAGCAACCTGCTCTAAGCTGCATAATCATGAAAGTAATGAGCATTAAAAGGGAATTTATTTTTTAGTTTTTTATTTTTCAGTGTTGATTTTGGAGGATGGATGATTTCTGTGGAACTACTGCCACTACATGCCTTGAGGTTATTGCAGGCTTGTCATAGAAAGCAGACCTATTCCATTTAATTGCCTCTGTGATCCATTTGACCTACTGGATGAAAAGACTCTGAAACAAAGATTAGTACTCTCCTATGGCTTACATATTATGCCTTGAGGTTACTAAAGAGAGAACCTTTAACACCCAGTTTTACAACCTATGCATTTAGAAAAGGGTAGCTGTGAAGCTCTCAAAGCAGATGCTGAGTATTTGAAGGAAGCTGGGAAGACTAGGGGCAATCCCAGCCTCTAGTGATCTTCCTCTGGGAAGATTTCCATTGATTTCACAGGAATTTGGTTTCTTGCTTGATATTTAACACTCCTGTGATAGTTTTGACACGTGTTATAAGCTTCATTTCCAATGTGAGCATCACTGCAGGTTCAATATCCCACCCACTACTATTGATCGAGCTATCCTTAAAAGGTTTTCATATTAAAAAAATGAAATGATCCCTCCCTCCGTAATACAGTTAATCTCAGAGCAACCCATTCTGAATATTTAGAATGGAGAAATTTCAAACTACTAGTCATTTCTGGAAATTTAAACTACCTAAAATAGATTTAATATAAAAAAAGTTTATAGTAAAGCAGATCTAGAGGGAAAGGAATTTAAACTGTGGGTTGGAATGCACTGAAATTCATGCTAAAAAACACCTGTAAAGTTTCAGGTTAAAAAGACAAAAGTATGATAGCACATCATTTTGAAATATATGTGGTGTTTATTTTCGCTCTTATATAAAAACCTCAGCAAACACTGCTTCAGTTTAGATTAAACATTTAATATGTTTTTTGCTTCTCTAGTTTGGAAGGTGCATTGAAAACAGTATTTATTAAATACAGTGCTTGCTTCTTCATTCCTAAAGCATCTTCACAGCTAAAAGATAGAGAGATTTTTAAAAGTATTTTCCGGAAGGGCTGCTGCTTCTTTGTGCACCTTTCATACTAGAACTTCAACTTATAAATAAGCTCTAGGACTCTGGAAAAAGCAACTCAGTTAAAAAGCTCATCGACCATTACATGACTAGAGCCACAGCTACAATTCCGAGCTAGTAACAGGGTAGAATATAGAATAGTATAGGCGATGTAGTTAAATTCATTTAGCTGCTTTACTTCTACTCAGTCTCCTCATATTTGTTGTTATTACAGAAGTGTGTTTTTTGTCCTAGCTGAGATCTGACCCTGTAGTAAAACAAAGAGAATCCTGCCCCATGCAGTTTACAATCAAGTGAACTCAAAAGAATCAGAAGATGATTTTATTGGCCATTCTTGAGGCTCCTAGCAACTTTAATAGCAAAAAGGAAATAGGCACAAAACTGATCACAGCCGGTGTGCAGATATTTGTAAGGGCCAGCAGGCAAAAGAAAAGCATTCCCCTATAAAGAAGCATACTCCTGTCACAGATATATTGAATTATTACAACAGAAAACAAATTTAATCTAAATTTCTCTCTTACATAGGTGGCCCCATTGGGCCTTGCTTCCTCCTCTCACCTCATCAACATTTCCGCTGATGCCAGAGTAACCCAGGGATGCTGAGGACAGGCAGAGCAGATATGCTAGGCAGGGACAGAGGAAAGCTGGCATGGGGTTAGCACGAGACAGTAAACATATCACATAGTGGGAGTACAGCTGGACTACCTTGGCTCTCCGTCCCACCCAGTTTCATTGGGCAGTGCCTATCCCAAGACCTTCTGTGCGATTAATGATTTTGGCCAGCCCCACAGGTGACCAAGTGAGCATGCAAGGCTGGTAGACACTCATAAATTCTCTGCACTAATGACACTAATAAAAGAAAACTTAGAAGGGAGGCATACAGCAAAAGTATTACTGTAAAAAGAACTGGTGATCTGGATGGGTAGAGAAAACAGCTATGCATGGCACAGGGCGGGCCCTCAAAGTGATGAAGACAGACAAATGCTTGTGTGGAAGGACAGACCAGTCTGGATTGCTTAGGGAACAGGAAAATAAGGGAGGCAATGCTATAAGCATTCCCACTACTTTAACAGGAAAAATCTGTCAAAGAGAGTATTTGTTTTGCATACATTAGCATGCCTTTCCTGTGCCCTCAACTGAGGCTGGGCAATTCTGTGCACATTGTGGACCTTGGTCCTCTCCATCTCTCAGCTGAGAGTAGTTCCAGAAGGCAGCCAAGCCCAGTTCTCAGCCCACCTGTGGTGGGATACCAACTATGAACACCTGAAACAACTTTGCCAGTCATTCTCCAACCTCAGAGAGCTTCTAGCTTTGGGTTTGCAGTAAGATTTCATTCACAGATCCCTGCAACAGCTACAGCTTTTGCTGACCTGACTAATAAATGCCAGGAGCCTTCTTTGGTCATTCAATAGCCATGCCAGAATGTCCTTATGGCCCAAGTCCCACGTAGTGAGCAAACATCAGGCACCTGATAAAAAACTGGGCCAAATGCCCTGCAAAAGGAGAATTGAAATCAATTTTCTGACTGAGCAGCAAGCGCTTATCAGAGTCTCCCATATTAAATGTTAAGATCCGTTACCATTCTTATGCCTCATCACAAACCCACTGCCACATGTGCCCATCGTGCAGCACATCTTTCTCTTAATCTAATTTATCCACACTTATCATGAATTTTTTGCCATTTTGCTCCTCTAAACTCTTCTTCCAGTCTGATTTTCCTAAATTTTTTTTCTCTTTCCACCTTCCCTCCTAAAAGACAGTCATCACTGGTACGTGTGTAATCTTTCACCCCATACAAACAGAACCAGTCTGAATTTTCAGACTAACAAAAAGATTTTCCATTAAAGAGACAAAGCAAAGAGACAAGCACTGACCTGATATTTTCTATGGCTCATTTTTTTTCCTATATTGATACAACAGCGGTATGACAAGGGGCATATTCTCTTAAATACAAAACTTAGCAGCTTAAGAACTGTGTAACAACAAATAGAATAACATTTGTTTAAAAAATAACCTTTACCCTTATACCCACTGCTTTTCAATATCAACACTGTCATACCCACAGTAAATCCAGTAAGCCTATCTTCTCAGCCTTGCTGCCTGATATTTCTTTCTAAGACCTAGTGTGTCTGTAATTAGATCACCTAATTCCTAGAGCAGAAACTTTGTGTTTTCACTTTTACAGGAAATTGCTTGGCTCCTTGAGGGGCTGACTAAATGATAAGCACAATAATAACAAACCGATACTCTTCAACAGGAATTGCAGAGAAGTTCTGTTGACTCAAACACACAAGAGTGAAAGTACGTGACTGATTTGAAAGGAAACCAACTCTTCTGTGAAGAAAATAGTGATGAAAACCCTTCTTTCCCCGAATAATTTTAATCAAACAAATCCTAATAATTGGCAACTTTGCTGGTGTTAGAAAAAAAGGTCTGTCGGAGGGTGCAAGTAAAAGAAAGACGTGGAAAGAGATGGCTTTATCAGATGGATGGAATCATTCCAGAATCTGAAATAATTCAGAGTATCTGAAATCTTAGCTCAAGAAGTTTGCTTTAACTTATGCCTTCTTGTCCTTTTAATCTGAAATAAAATGATTTATCCTTCTGATTCTAATTTCACCTTCTGTGGGTGAATATCACTTGTAGTAAATTAGATGTCACTTATCCAGTGATACTGAATGGGACTGATTTCCAGACCGAGATACTTTACAAACATGACCCCCTGTGTGCTACAGTCTAAGTTCCCATTCCTGTCAGTGGACGTCAGTGTATTACATACTGTCAGTGAAGACCAATTCAGCTAATCCTAAATTATGCTAAAAGTAAATGCTCCTTTGGGCTTGCTCATTCTAAACTGTGTTTAGATACTGAGTGTTAAATTCAAGTATTCAGACACAGACATCTATTGCCAGCTAGGACACCATAGGATATCCCTCTGAGTCTCCAGCTGCTGGACCAAAAAGGCACAGGTTCTGTGCCAAATCTGCCTATCCTACTGGGTGTCCTGGACTCTCCATGGCATCTCCAGTGGCATGAGACCCTTGTATTGAAATAGCTACCTCAGGCCCTACGCCACATGCTGATATGGAGACACCTAGATTGAAGAGATGGATTTTTTTTTTTTTAACTTTAAAACACTGCAGCTAATTCAGATTCATAATCTTTTTTACTGGTAATGGAAAGGTGAGGGGTGGGCCTTTTTCTATCTGACAGTCCTTTAGCAGACTGCTAGAATAATCCTACATTACCAGGTGGGTAGGACTCAGACCTCTGTTGCCAAGCACACATACTACCTTGGTTTCAACAGGATTTCGGTATCAGTCAGAAGGGCTTTTCTCTTTGCCAGGAAAGCACTAATAAGATAAGTTTGGAATCAAATGTTTACAAATGGACCTTCCCTAAAGAGGAGAAAATGCCAAACAGCTTAACAGACCGCAGACACGAAGTGGCTTGTATCACAGTTTATAGACACCAGTGAAAATGTTCATATTTTAAGGGGAAAGCTCTGTGTGTGTGGTGAGTGCAGTAGCAAAATAATAAAACCACTGTAATTGGCCCTCCTCCAAGTAACAGGGCAAACCGATGCTTTTTAAAGGCAGTCTGTTACCACGTAAGCAGGACCTACCAGTTCCTGAAGTCCTTGAAATTTTTAGAAATCTGCTCAGTTTTTTTCTGAAACTGGTACTATATCAGTCTATTTTCTAATTCACTTTCCAGTTCAAGGGAACCAAGGCACTAGGCATCACTAAAGGCATACTTTAAACTGAGCCAGAACAGAATCCATCACTTACCTGATGTAATATGACCTCATGTTAAAGGACTCTCATGGGACCTGGATAGATGTTTATTATATTGTATGTTCCTTATGATAAGTTTTAACAATGTACTGCACCAGAATTGAAATGTCCTATTTAAGCTGACCCTCAACATACAGTTCTTTAAGGGAGACACTTCACATAGGTTTTCAATATTGATCAATCTTTAAATGAAACAGTACAAAAATTAAAAGGGAAAATATGATATGCTTAGGTTAAGAACCACCTAACCTCAACTTTGGTCAAGCATCCAGATGTCACATATTTAATCTAAGAAAGATACTTGTCTAGGCTCCCTTTACAGTCAGTGGTGAGAGGTAATTGGCTAGTAAGTACCTGCAGAGGGTAATTCAACACACCTATTTTAAACACATAGTTTAGGGTAAAATAAAGTAGTGTTTTTCCAGGTGCCCCTGTCTCTCCACTGACTTAAAGCAAAGACTAGAATACTGCTGCAGTTCTAAATGGTTAAATGAGATGTAATGAATCCTTTCCTTATGTGCTACATATAGCATATATAGAAGAGGTGAAAGGGGAGAGATGGAGAGGAGAGGAGAGGAGAGGAGAGGAGAGGAGTCGAGTCTTATCAGTCTTGTGTATTTGCCTGCAAACAAGGCTAAATACTAATGAAATAAATACTGGGTTTGTTGCTACTGGATTGCCAGAAAACAAAAGTATAAGCAAAGTTTATGTAGTGAAGATAGATCATAAATCCAAAATAGCATGGAGGCTGGATATTTGGATATTTTGTAGTGTAACTGAGACTGTAATGTGCTCCTCTGTAGTTGAGATAGACCTAATATGGTGCACAACTGTTTTTTCCAGTTTCTATTTGAAGTGGAATTTAACTCATAGTAAATTAGAGTTCTCTGGCAACTGGCCCATAACGTTTAAACTTTTCTGGTTGATGATCTTAATACACAAAGGCTTTTTATCAGTAAGCTATGTCTGGATGGGAACCAAACTCCGACTCCTACTCCTCCATGCCACAACATTTTTGTAAAGCTGAACAAACATATCACACCGAATACAGGGCTTTGAAGTGTAAACACCAATACACTCTATTAGCAGAAAACAGTCCAAAATAGGATTCTTATATCCAAATTATTTTTGCTGTATGTAGTGGCTAAACAATGCAATATCCTTACCTGAGAAGATACTGCATAACTGTAATTGGTATTTAAGTGGTGTCTGAAATGCATTACCATTCTTGATTCCCCTATGCATTCATTACTAAAAAAAAAGGATTTCTAAGCCTGACAGTATCATTTCAGAGATTTCCTATGACAACTATTAAAAGACCATCGTCACATATGCACATTTGAAGAAATTAGGTTACCTGAAAAGGCCTTTGTTATCTGGCATAATCCCTCTTTTCTGCAAAGGAAATGCCGGATTTCTGGAAGTACATTTACCTGTAAGTAAAAAAAGAAGCTTTATCGATTTCATTCAGAAAAGTGCTGTTTTTCCTGGAGCCTTCAATGGGTTTATGCTTAATTTATCGGAGACACCTCACGTGTAAAACTCCTGTCAGTGTTAAAAGGGAATTACAACTTTGCCATCCCTGCAACGTGGGATGATGAAGTTAAAGTATGGGCTCTTCCTCCATGCCCATCACAAAACAAAATTTCTGACTTGTAGCTCACCTCCTGGCTTCAGAGTTTTTGCCCCTTCCCTGCCCCCTTTACAGTTTCTGCAGCTTCTCTGTTCTCTGGTGGGTATCAATCACTGTCTCTCCCTGCATGGAAATAGCCTATGCCTCCTGAAATGCTGTGCCTGGCAACAGTGGTAAGCTAGCACTGCTAAACCACATCCAGGCTCTGCAACGAAGAACTATGTTGCACTGTGGTATGGTCATGCCAGCAGCGAGTAATGTCAGTCCAATATTTAAAGTTATCCAGAGATATGGGCCATCTGGTTTAAGTCCCCGCTGTGCTGCAGACTTCCTGAGAGAACTTGGACAATTCCTTTGATCACCTAATGTCTCAGTTATTCATGTGTGAAACCTCTGGATGTTGCAGCGTGCTGTTAGGATTATTATATTGCACAGTATTAGAGGGTCAGTATGATAATACGGATAGAATGAGTAAAAAGCAGTTTGTGGAAGCCTGGGATGGTTTATGATCTGAGACCTGAATGCAAGGCATGTGTATTTCTAGCAAGCTGGAACTGCTATAAAAATTTCACTTTGGATACACTTAGATAAGGCATCCTGTCCCAGGGAACCCCAGTGTACATGCTCCTAGCTCTGTCTTTTGTGGGTCCGTAGTGGTTTTTTGTATCATCATGAACTTCCTAACTGAACTAAATACCTTTTAAAAGCAGCTCTATTTCTCCCAGTCCTGCAAGTTTGACTCCATACTTTTGGGTCTTGCCATTATTATCTGTGCAATTTTACTTAAAATACAAGCCAAACTGTATCCACAGTTTGGTCACATTTTTTCAAAGACCTGAGTTTAAGTCACTTACATATTTTTACCAACAGGTCAGGTGCTTATTTAGACATCTGCATATCTAAGTACCTACACTGTACCAGCAACACACTCAAGAGAAAAAAATTAAAAAAATCTATCCTGAAAATACCAAGAAATATTGGCTCCACTTCTGCTTTGGACTGTGAATAAGCAGATTGCAGTGCCAGAGCAAGGAACTCCCATGAAGGCTCTGGAGGAGGACACTGGTCCAGCTCACACATTATCAATTGTAGGAGCACTGTCACTGTTTGGTGAGCTGCCCAAATTATGTTTACAATGGAGCAATTACATTAGGTGAAGCTCAATACTGATATAAGATGTGAAGCTTAACTTAGCCCAGCTTTATCTTCTGCCTATGCCATTATTCTGAAGTATTTAATGCAATAGCTGGTTGTTTCTCCCCATTTCTAAAGTATTTTTTTCCAGCAGGATAAATTGTTTAAAATTCCCTTGACTTCTGTAGACACTTTTGTTGCCTGACATGTTGCTTGAGGGTGGCCAAGAATGCAGTAGTTCAAGCTAAAGAAGAGAAAAAGAAAACTAGACACTCAGTTGTAACAATTTTCAGTATTTACACTGAAATGCTTACATCCAAAATAACATACTATGTCCAAATAAGAAATTGCTTCTGATCACTGGGTGTGATATAAAGAAGAATGAAATGTTGGTATCTGACAAGTATTTCTCAGTAGATAGGAAACTTGAAAAAACTTCTTTATTGCTGTTCAACCATGATGCTGCAATATAAAATTAGCATCAGATACTTTTCTTTTTATAAGTGAGTGCTGAAAATTTGGGTTAGCCCTGTCCTCTCATTCCATCAAAGGATAACACAATGATATCGTACCTTCTGGAATAACTCTAGATGATGCAAGTCTTCGGTTTGAATGCAGCCAGTACCATCATTTTTTCTGGAAGATAAGCAGATCAAAAGATCCCAAGGGCTTATACCACCTATCAGGAAAGAAATGAAGCATTTTGAGAAAGCAAATGTCGTGTAATTCCTGTTTGAACAAAAAACGCTTAGAGCCAAATCCTGAGGAATAGTAAACTGTTGGAGTGCGAAGTACATGAACAGCCACAGGTGGCAGAAGGGAAAAAGACATATTCGCTACCACAGTTCAAGCTTTGGAGCTATATTTAGGTATTTCACATTTGGCACCTCCTGTTATAACTACCTACTGATGTTCAGTCCCCTGATGTCTGACCTGTTTAGTGTTCAGAAACGAAAAAGTTCAATAACATGGTGATGTTTCAATTTGTTGTTTTTTTTTCTGAACTCCTCAATATGCACACTTTTAACACACATCCATTATAAGCAGTGTGATCTTCTGAGGTCTTTGATTATTGGGAAGAATACTGGTCATGCTATTGCAAACAACAGGAATTTCTAGCCTGAATTTTGGTGTAGCAGCTTCCTAGACATTAGATACTGAATTACCAAGATCTAGAACAGGTGTACAAGTGGGAATTAAGCTGCACTGAGTAGTAGCTAGCTTCTGAGCTAGCTCCAACGCTTCCTGTCTGGAGTGAATCTGACCTGTGAGACTATGGGGTTCTATTATCAGGAAAGAAGCAACACCAGAGTTGGAGATAGCTGCTTGAAGAAGAGACAAAACTAAATTGCACCAACAAAAACACCATTATGGATTAGAAGCTACAAACAGTTCCTGGAGTTTGCCCATATCACAGCATGTGATGTGGTGTAGGAATGCCAATGTAGCTTCAAAAGAACTTGGTCAGCTCCCTAAAGTGGTTATCTGTTTTCTTCTGCATACAGCCTTCATAACATGGACTAGCCAGACATAGTGGCATCTCTCAAAATATTAACAGAATCACTACGTCTATTGAGGACACCACGAATATGTTGAGTAAAGGATAAACCATTTCAATAACAGGATGTCAACAACAAATAAAGAACTTCCAAACAGCAAGGGCAGCCAGAGATGCTTTACAGCATCCAAGGCAGGGCACAGCATTAGGTAAAAGCTCTCTGCAGGACAGCTATTTCAGTGACTGGTTGGTTGGTTCTTCTTCCCAAGTTTGGGAAGATTAAATGCATTTTATTTGATTTTGTGCTATCCATCTGTGATGCCTTCTTAATTTATTGGAATACCCCCTAAATTTGGTCCCACTGGTGGCACACAGAGATAGTTATTTTGGCTGATTTCCCTCTCCAAATTGTAATTTTTTCCTATCCCAGTCACAATCACAAAGGCCAAGCAGGGTGAAGCTTTCACTTAAGGAGATTTAACACTCAATTCGCATTAAGTACAGTAATGAACTGACTGTGCAGAATGGGTCCAGGACTACGGAAGCAACTATCACCTGTTTTATGTTTATAAGCAGTGTGAGAAAACTAGAGATTAATTTTGAGTTATGCTGCATCCGTTACTGTAAATAATTCTTCAATTTCACATTATGAGAACCAGTATTATGGTACAAAAATAATTAAGGTATGTGAAATATAGGCAAGACAGATTCACTACATGCTCCTTTGTGAAAGAAACAAACAAAACACTGCAGGTAGATAAAAATGGCACAGGTAGCAAATAAATGAAACATTAAAGATACATACAAGCAGATATTCATTGTAATGCAAAAGATTGACAGTGTTAACCTACTCGATGACCTCACCAGCTATGTAATTATCAGATAAGCAATATGTTATTCCTTTGACTAGTAAACGCCTTTGAATAAATCATTATAATTACATATAAAGCACAATGCCTAGCTGTGTGCAAATTGAAAAGATCCTGGAGGCAATTCCACTTCTCAGAAACAGTTCATTTCCTTCCCTTGTTTGTCATTACACATCCTGGCCAGGGGTGAATTTGATCCCCAACCCCAAAGGATACGCTGCACTGCGTATCACTCGCCTTTAGGACACTGCAGAGTGATCGATATGAATGTATCAAAGAGGGGAAAAGAAGAAAGAGCCCTCAGACCTAAGGTGTTGCTGAGCCGGTGCCCGGGATGTAGAACAGTTAACGGCTAGGAGCAGTTTTTCAGGAGGGGTTGAATGCCTGCCATTATTTGTGTTTTTTCTTTAGAGCAATTAGACATCTAGCCAGTTATTTCAGTACAGAACAATCAGAACTGAAGTACGTCTATTTATAGGAAACAGGAGACTTCCTATTAGAAAAACAGCATACACCTAGGGCTGTCTCTCAGATTCAGGCTGACAGAGCAGTATGACATCTATTTAAATGTATCAATATATTCCTCATCAACTATACCTGAAACAATGTTCCTGGAAAACAAAAACAAAAGAGGTATGTGTTACAACAGTTACTTATTTCTGGAACAGACTCGTCTGTGAATAGATATAGCCCAGAAATCACCCGTATCATAGCTCTCACAGCTTAAATTTTTGTGGAAAATGAACATCTCTGATGAAGAGATCATCAGTCTCTCTCCCTTCTGCAAGTGTAATAATTATAAAACTATATCTCAGCAAAAAAATGCTGATGTTATTAATATTCCATACACAAAATGGCCCAGGCAGAGGATCTCAAGCTATCAGGCACTGTATTTTAACACAGAAGTAGAACCTCTTCACAGAAATTATTTCTAAAGTAAAGCAAGATACAACATGTGAGCTTAAACATTCTACAATAAAAGAGAAAGGAAGAAAAGAAGTGACAGAAATAACTAAAGTCATCTGAATGGAAAAACTCAGAATGTTTTTAAAGATATTTAATAAAGAAGCATTAATAATGTCCATATTACTCCATCTTCAACGTACACACTGTTTTGCTGGTTTCCTGCAGGCTTCACACCAGAGGCAGGCTTTGACAGGACATTTGAAGTGGAAGTTTAAAATGGATACTTCATATCTGAACAATTTAACTCCTAGCAATTTGCATGCAGCTTTTTCCGCACAAAGGGCTTTGTCAACAGTTAGAGAAATCTTGTGTGTTTCATTCAGCACATCGGTGGAGCTCGGCATGCAGGAGCAGTAGACCAGCTAAACAGTATGAAATCCCACCTCGTGGAGATAGTCTCTACTACTTTGCATTACTTTGCATGTGGACAAGCAGAAGAGTGGTAACTTAAAATAAGAATATGCAATTGTATGTTCGTCCCCTCTCTGAGCATCTTTTCAAACCAAGTTTTTTTAGTTCAGCCTGTTCATTAAGGCCTTGCCTACACAAGACATGTTCATCCGTAGAATCAAGTCTTATTATGCAGGCAAAGTGAGCTTAATGTCAGTAAGGCTTATGCTGGTAGCGTGATGCTTTTATTCATCTGTCTTTTTTGCCAGGTCTTTCCCCCTTCTCTCCTCCAGCCTTTGTAGCCCCATGTTGCAGTTCCATCTTAAAAAGCTTTTATGCACCTGAGCATATCAACCCAAGCTGCTAATCCAAGAACCAGCAGTACAGCACACTTTGATTCGAATCCGCTGTGACCACCTTTAATTACTCTTATTCTGAATGAGTCAAATTACATTCTGTTCAATGCAGAGAGCAAGAGATTTCCAGTGAAAACTGATATAATGTGGAAACCACAATTTTCAACAAGATACCACAGTTTCCATTGTCTTTGACTCTGACTTGTCACTTGGAATAATTAAAATGGTTAATGTGGAAAAATAATTTAAAAGATAATAACTTAGGGAGAAAAACAAACATGTTTTTTAGCAGCAGTGGAAATAGCAACACAGAGACCAACAAAAACATTTCTCTATAAAAATATTCTGCAGAGAGTTTTTGTATTCTGATATGATAGACCAAAGTGAACAGTAAAAAAAAAAAAAAGAGAATTGTAGTATTTAGTGGGGTTTTAAGCTTACAGCATATACATTTTATATATGAAATTCAAGAATTTCTGAAGGTAATTTCTAAAATGAAGTGATCTTATTCCAGTCTTTGAAATTATCACATTCTCCCCACGAGCTATGACACTGCAAGCTGGATTTTGCAGGAAAACTCTTAGGTGCATGCAGCTCCATGGAGTTTTTAATCTCTTATGTGTATACAGAGAAAAATCTTATTTGGTTTAACCGAATGAGGAAGTTTCATCTCAATACCATAGCTTGAATTTTCATTTTTCAGTGTTAATGCCCCCATCCTGAAATCTGAAAAGAAAGAACTTGGAAAATCAAATACAATTTTCATCTTTTATGCTCATCTTCCTGTACTTCCTTCATTCTGGGAAATCAAAAGTTTTTCTGGCTTTATTTTTATTTAAATTTCTAGTCAATTTGCAATTTTGCATTTGCTTACACCATCACCCTAAAATTAATCAGTTTACATTCACTAGAGGATAAGAAGATGACAAGAAATAGCCAACATTTGTTTGCCAAGAACATGTCGTGTAAAACTAGTCTAATTTCTTCTGACAGAATAACTAATTTAGTGAATGAAGGAAAAAGTAGCAATGAAACAGTTTGACTTTAGTAAGTCTTTAGACATTGTTTCCACTTTCCTATAAAGTGAGTGCACAGCTGTTTGAAAAAGTGAAGTCTACACTATGAAAGCGGATTTTTTGGGAGCAGAACCTCAAAGGATACCCCACTGTATATTCAGTACTGTTCCAAGTTTTCAGTAACAAACTGAATGATGGAATAGCAATTACATTTATAAACAGCAAATGACACCAAGTTGAGGGGACGTAAAAGCACTTTGGAAGACATGATCAGAAGTCAAAATAGTTTTGATCAATGGTCCAAATTCAACCTGAGGAAATTCAAAACAAGTTAAAAGTGCCAGAATTCAGAATGAGAAACCAAATGGACAGATACAATTGGCCAGAGGGCACTACTGCATAAAAGAACGAGATTCATAAACTGCGTATGAATTAACAATGTAATACTGTTGCAAAAAAAACCCTCACATAAATATAAATAACTTTTGAGTTGTTGGCAAAGATTTGTCAGTGCTGAAAGAGTTGAATCCTCTTTAGAACTGCAGTTTGATTTTATTCCATGTCAATTCCTCACAGAATTCTAAATAATAGGGTCTATTTCATGATAACCATAATCCCACAGCCATTAAGAATTGTAATCAAACCTGTTTGTGAGTGTTATACACAAGCAACAGGGGGTAGTCCTGCTGCTGCGGTTGGCGTTGGTCACACCTCACTGGTCACACTGTTTCCCAGTTTTGGAAAACACGGTTTCCGTAGAGGGTTATAAGAAGGCAGTGGGTTTTGGAAGACCTTGTACCAGGTCTGACTGGGATGGAGTTAATCCTCTTCCTAGCAGCCTGCACAGAGCTATCTCTTCGATTTGTTACCAGACCGGTGTTTCTAACACACCAATGCTTTAGCTACTGCGGAACAGTGCTTGCACAGTGTCAGCACCTTCTCTGTGTCTTGCTCTGACCCACAGTGAGTAGGCTGGGGTGGGCAGGGGGCTGGGAAGGGGCACAGCCAGGACAGCTGACCCCAGCTGGCCAAAGAGATATCCCATACTATATGACGTCATGCTCGGCAATAAAATCTGAGGGAAGAAGGAGGAAGAGGGGGTGTTCAGAGTTACGGCATTTTGTCTTCCAAAGTAACCGTTGCGTGTGATGGAGCCCTGCTGTCCTGGAAATGGCTGAACAGCTGCCTGCCAACGGGAAGTGGTGAGTGAATTCCTTATTTTGCTTTGCTTCTGTGCACAGCTTTTGCTTTTCCTACTAAACTGTCTTTATCTCAACCCAGGAGTTTTCTCACTTCTACCCTTCTGATTCTCTCCCCCATATCACTGGGGAGGACGGAGCAAGCGGCTGTCTGGTGCTTAGCTGCTGGCTGCGGTTAAACCACAACACCACAGAATAAATTTTTACCCATCCAAAATCAATTGTTCTCTTTAATCACTGGAGGCAGGATACAAAGTAAACATCTTAATTTGCAGCAAAGATTATATAAATGAAAGTTTCTAACCACAAGAATGAAGTGCTGGAATATGTAACTTCAAGGAGGCTACAGAATCTCTGCCAAGTGAGATCCTGAGATTTGTATAGGATGTTTTTTTTTTAAAGAAAGTCCCCTTAGGTCTACTTGAAACATATTTCCAGGCACCTCTGAGCTGCATGGAAATGAAAAGATGATTTTCAGGAAAAGGTATTATTTAGGTACTGACACATTAAACTGTATTCAAATATACTTTTGGCATGCTGTAACCCTGATCTGTAAAAAAAAAAAACATGATGAAGATAAGTTTTAGCTTCATGAATCATGAGTCCTCATAGTTTACAGGGGGAAAAAAAAGTCAAAAAGTCAAACTCCTCTGCTCCTGCAGGGTAATGGAGTGAGTACAGATTGAACTGAGTTTGGTGAGGAGGCACATATTGATGAAAGTAGATGCTTGTGCACCAATCCAACTTTAAACAAGACAGAGGCGTATGTTTTACATAGCAGTCTTCATCCCTGCAATATAGTCAATTTATAGGAGCCAACTGTTTGCGAGTCAAGAGTTTAGAGTAGAAGAACTACCAGATATCTAAAAGACTGAACTACTGTCTCACTCTTTGGCTCTGGACTCTGGGCTGGGTTTTATGCCCCTCAGCATCTCAGAGGGCTGCATGGCAGGGTTTGGGGATGTGAGAATTCCACACCTCTGAAGATCTGAGCTTCACTGATAATGCTGCAGGGAAAAATATCCTTTGAAGCCTATTTCTGGTTGTGGCATCTTGGCTGCCTCACTTATGCGAAGATCAGAATGCCACTTGTTGGACTGAATGCTTTCTCTTTATTAACAATATGGTCTTTTGCAAGTTTTTTATATAACTGTTTCACTTGCAGGGCTTTCCTTGAAGGAATGTCTCATACCTACGTGTGCAGGAATTTACCCCTTAAAGAAGTAATTATTGCAAGTATTTTAATTTTTCTTTTGGCGTGGCTCTTCACAGTCACGAGCTATCATCGATTTGAACTCATTACAACAACAATGAAGAAATAATCACTCTGCTGAGTGAAGACAGCAGTGGGAGAAGACAGTGAGGTTTCTGATATTTTCAGAACTATTCTGGAAAGTAGCTGTTCACCTGTCCACATGCAAACCTTTCACTGTTTCACACAGCATGCTCCATGCTACTATTTGAGACTGACTGTACTCTGCCATAGCGCCCAGTCCAGTCCAGTAACTACCTGCTTAACTAGACAAATTAGGCTGAAATCTTTTGGTACATTAATTGCAGTGTAGTATTATAAGTGTAAAAAAAACACCCCACCCTATGTTTGAGGCTGAGATCATTGGACGCAGTCAATTCATTCACAAAATACTTCATACAGTTGCTGTATGGCTGCCAGGGAAAGGCTGCAGGAATCCTGAGGACAGTCACTATCCACCCCCATGGGGGATGATCAGGGTTTTATTTTGGATCAGCTAACCCCTAACTAATAGGATCTGAACCACCAAGGGAAGCATTCTTTGCAGAGGAGAGACTGGCATGAACCAAGTGGAATCAGTCTAATTCCAAGGACAGCTCATCTTTCCCAGAACAGCTTAGCACAAAACATTGCCCTGTGCTCAAGAATTAATGCACAGTCACATCTGAGTTCAGCACTTGGGGAGTGAAATAGCCATCTGAAGTCCTATCACCTTGCCTCACCCATAGAAACAGGATAATGCTTGACTATTTTTTGTCTCTTCTGCCGATATTGCAGGTAGTGCGCAAAAGAACTGCAGTATGATTAAACTATGTCCATATGTTTTTCTGTGCAACCAAAGAATGAGCAGAATAGTCGAAATAAAAGTAACTAAAGTACATTCAAAAATTGTATTAGTCTGACATGGGGAGAAGAGTACTGCGGTATGTAAGACAGGTGAATTAGATGGTTCTTAGTTTATCAGAGAGAAACCGTGTCAGGCTAAGAATAATTCTCCACTGAGTTGTATTATAGATTATAATTTTAACAACCTATAGTTTTTATCATGGCATAATCTGTCAATTTAAGCTATGAAAATATGCTGTCAAAGTACTTTCTGAGCTACAGCAGAGTTCAATAGCAAACAAAAGAAAAATATGCAGTCCTGCCCCAATGGCAAACACATCAGGGCAATTCAAACACTCCAGCCTGTTATTCTACTTCTGTGCTTACACACCGTGCTTTGGATGAATATTCAGGTTACTCTGCTATGCTCTTCACACATGGGTAGTTTCTGTAGAGCAAGCCTCAGTGAAATCAAAAGCATCTGGTAATCCAATAGCATATGCTCTACTTGTATGCAAGCTAAAAACATTTGCTTACCTCGTTTCTCCCAAATGCTGAAATTCTTATTCTGTATGTATTTACATCAGGTAGACTACCACCTTCAAACCTGCTAGATATGTTTCTCACTTGCACAAGAGAGCACTGTGGAACTGAGACCTAAAGTTCTCTGGGATGGAAGTACTTGGTACCTAATTAAAGCACATAGCTGTCGCAGATCTGCCCAAGCTCAGCTAATCCATCTGCACAGGTACCTTCTTACCTGCTGTGAAGGTGGAGAAGGAAACTGACAGAAAAGCCAGGTTGAGAGATATTAGAGCCAGGCTACTGACAGTGGACTGGGATGAAGCACCAGGTGAAAACTAGAAACAGACGACGTGCACGTGGGGAGGAGGAGGGTCGTGCAGTTGAGACATGCAGGGATCAGACTGGGGTGAAGAAGCTCACGGGAAGAGCAACTCTATGCTTAAGGAAGTTATTGTCCTTATGCTCCACCTGTCATAGGCACGGGAAAATCTGCAGTGACGTCCCTGCCCTGGTAGCAGGGTTTGGGGCTGAGCACAAGAGGTTGCAGTGCACCACGCATGGATCAAAGAGAATAAACCAAAATATTACCAGATTTTAATGTGTGCATCCTGCTGAGGGAGGAAAACCACACTGCTTCATGCAATGAGGAGGAGGGCACTAGGCTCTCCAAGCCTCTGCAGAGAGGGAAGAATAGCTCCACCCTGCTCTGTGCCGAGGAGGAAGACTCTGCCTGACACAGGTGCCTTTGGACAACCCTCACTGCTACGTGATCCAAGTTATCCTCACTGATAACTCTCAGGACTATATCCAGGGAAGAAATTCATATCCCTGTTCTGTGCACCCTGAGGCTAGGTCATGTGGAAAAGCAGCATGCAGTCATGAAGTGGAAGGATACATCATGAGCGAGTGAGTCAAATCAAAGTTGAAAAAGAGTGCATGTCACAGCTATTGAGTACTTAACCGTGTGCTGCTTGTGTGCATATATCTCTGCTTTGGTCTGGTATTCACTAAGATCTCCAACTTTATTATAAAGTTATTTTATTTAAACTTTAGATAACAAAAAGAAAAGCAGCAGTTTAAACGTGTGAGGTCGTTACCTCTGTCACTCACAGATCAGAGTGGCAAAAGAAGGAAAACAAACACATGCGGAAGTGAAGAACACACCGGGGACAGGAAAACCTCCTCTTGGCTGGATACAGACATGAGGAACCATCCAGAGGGACCTGGACAAGCTGGAGAGGTGGGCCTGTGTGAACTTCATGAGGTTCAACAAGGCCAAGTGCAAGGTCCTACACCTGGGTCGGGGTAATCCCTGGTATCAATACAGGCTGGGGGATGAAAGGTTCGAGAGCAGCCCTGCTGAGAGGGACTTGGGGGTACTGATAGACGAAAGGCTGGACATGAGCCAGCAATGTGCGCTCTGGCAGCCCAGAGGGCCAACCGTGTCCTGGGCTGCATCAAGAGAAGCGTGGCCAGCAGGTCGAGAGAGGTGATTCTGCCCCTCTACTCTGCTCTGGTGAGACCTCACCTGGAGT
>Ga0065711_1029160_pt1 | contig 37337 bp, 22 predicted proteins | sample Hoacrofraction12_FD_59098 | JGI IMG/M metagenome (GOLD analysis project Ga0065711, IMG submission 59098) | Hoatzin crop microbial communities from Cojedes, Venezuela - Epithelial fraction 12 v2 (version 2) | ecosystem: Host-associated > Birds > Digestive system > Esophagus > Crop | place...
GGGGGGGGTGAGGGGTGTGGGCCGCCGCAGCCCGCTCCCCTGCGGCCCGGTGCGGGGGGGTGGAGGGGGGCAGCCCGCTTCCCCACGGCTGTCGGGTGGAGATCTGACCCTTGCGCCGTGCCTAGCCGCGGTTCGTGGAAAACTTACCTCAGTCTGGGCAAAAAAAAATGGCGGGACTTGGAGCTGTCCCGGGCCCGTAAGGAGCGACGGGAAAATCTCAGCCCCCCGCGGCCTTCTGCCACAGGGCTGCCCGCAGACACGGCTCTCCGGAGGAGTTTGCCCTCCGCAGCGGTAGGGCTTCACCCCGTCAGCATCGACCAAAGACCACGATCCCTTCCATCAGGGTAGGAGGAAAAGGTAAATAATCTTTCTCGTGTCGCTGTTTCACCAGCTGAAAGGGTTTTTGGTATATCTGATCCATGGCGTTTATGGGAGTAGGCTGATGCACAACCATTTCTATAGTTAAATCCACCTTTACACAGACTTAATTGTCTCTTTAGGGAAGGAAAAAAAACCCAAAAAACCACCCCATATTACCCAGTCTGAGTATATATATACACAGCTTGGACAAAAAGCTCTTTCTTTTTCATGCCACCAAAGACTTCAGGGTCTGACACCTTCCCATCCGACCCACCTTTTCCACTGTCAAAAAGGGGGCGGGGGGCGGAGGAGGAAGGTGGTAACAGCAGAGACCCATTTCAGTGCCACCCAACTTAAAATGCAACGACTGCATGCCAAACTCTTCATTCTTAAGCAGAAAAATGTGAAACCCAAGAGTAATGCTGACTGAATTTGGGAAATACTGTTTTCAGTAAGACCGAGTGAACAAAAACCAAATACTCCTCTTTTCAAGCGGCAGAAACCCACCAGGAATCGTACAGCCCAATAAAGATGCAAGACAAAGAACCATGCAACACTGAAGGTGTTCTTCTGAGAACAAGACCAGCATGGCAAGCATTGACACATGTCCATGGAGCAATGCTGTCTCAGAAGGCACAGTGGAGAGTGCTGTCTCCTTCACAAGTTTGCAGAAGATTGCAATAAATCAGCAGGTTTTGTTGAAGGCTGTCATTCCCTCCTTTCCCACTGTGAAAAGCAGAAGGCAGCGGCCTCTTTTCCCCCTGCTGTGGACCCCAACCATACTGTCGCAGAAGGGCCCAACTTCTGTCTCTGTTCAAATGGGAGATGGAGTGGGACAGCAGATCCCGCGTGGCAGAGGCAAAGCAGAACCTCAAGGCCTGAGGGAAGGGCTGAATCTGTGGCCTCTTAGGTGAGAGCTTGTCTTAGGAACCATTGGCTGCCAAACCAGAGAAGAAAAGGTGAACAAGTAGCTAAGAAGCTGCCAGCAGTTTGTGACTGGGGAGGAGACTGAGTTGCTTGAAGGAAGTACCATATTGTGACTGATCTTTCTTTCTTTCCAAACGTTCTTTCCAAACGTTCCAAACTGTTCTTTCCAAACGTGCAAATAGAGATAGTGGAAGCAACCCTTGTACCTTCACAAACACAACAAGAACAGCCTGTGAAGTGACCCTTTTTCAAACAACTCTTTAGTTTTAGGGTGGCAGGCATTAGGTGTTTCTCACAGAGCTATCTGAACAAATAGCAGTAGAAATAATCTTCTTTCTGATAACAGAATGAGCAGGTTTAAGTCACTGGTAGAACTGCTTTTTATCTCATTTTACCTGCTTTCAGGCAGTGAGTCAGTCCTGTCTTTTTCCCCGAGCTTCAGCATGGTTTGACATTGTCATTACTGTATCCATATCCCTATGTAGGAAATTGAAGACAGTAAAATATGCATAGAGAGAGTTTGTAGGATCAGACCCCTGTGATGAAGCAGATAAAAAAGAGAAAATGCCACACTCAAAATTTCCTGAAGTAGTTGGAAAGACTCAAACATAACACTGGGACAATGCCAGGTCAAAACCCAGCAACACAGTAAGACAATTTTCAGACAAATTCCCCATTAAAAACAATTCAACGACCTACACAAGCTGTAGTCTTCTCACTGTCCCACTATCCCCAAAAGTTTAAAGTTTGCATCCCTCTAAATTCTGCACAGAAACATGTTTTAAAAATGCAGTAAGTATGGCTGACAAGATCGGTTTTGTTATGTGTACTCAAAGAAAGATAGTGTCTTTGAGGACAGCATTCTCTTTTCAGTGATTCATCATCATTAAAGAGTATAAAGAACCTGCCATCTTTGCCTAGGGAGAATTTATTTTTGGTGACAAACTAGAGCCCAGAAAGGACAAACTAGAGCCATGATTCTTTTCCTGCATTTCAATCCACGACCCCTTTCTTCTTTTCTGACTAACACAAGTTGGTAGAGGTGCTAGCGTATTCCAGAAAGAGTGAGAGGTGAAAGGGACAAAGTGCTTAGAAGCACAGCAAGCACAGCTGACTGTGAACAGCAAGATGCCTGCCCCTCCCCTTTCTCTTGTCATGCTGTACACTGGATCATTACCACAGCCACGTTCACCAGCACTTGATGGAAGTTGCTGCTTTGCTGCTGGGAGAGAAGCCAGAGACCAGGGCCATGAACCCAATCAGTCTATTGATTTCAGCAGAATTTAACTAGGAATTGATTCAGCCGTGCATGCCCCATTGTTCTAAGTGCATACAGCAAAGATGCTGAAGTCAAGTGTCTTTCCTCTTCCCACCACACAAAATACACAGCTCAAGAAAAAAAAAATGAGCAGGCCTTCAGATTAATTGTTGTCAATATGAGCAAACTAAAATAGGCATCAAATGGTTGAGGACTGCTGAGTATCTTCCACTGTTGGGAATCCAGAATGGGGAAGGACACAGATAGGGTAGATCACAGTGGTACAAACGATTTAAACTGGCAGGAGCAACCCGTTATGAAGTTGTCTGTTTGGTTCTAGATGTGCTGGGATGCGCTGAAAGAACCAAGACCTTGCAAGTGGAGCTTGCAAGGGTTGTTTTACTATGGCTCTTTTCTGTCTGTTTTTTGTTTTGGTTTTTTGTGCCTGATGTGACTAAATTCATTTTGCCTCCTTAGCAGATCACAAAATTTACATACACCTATTTGTCTACCGTGACATAAATTTACATAGGAGTTGCTGAAAGATACCACCTTTCAGATTTGTATCCCTTAACCAATTTTATGAAACTGGCTACCAAAATCAAAATTGATCTTGGGACAGTGAGAAGGATAGAAGCATGTATGTAACTGCAATGCTATCATAAACTCCATTTTCTTGGGAAAGCAGGATAAAATTAGAGCCTGCGTCATTCTCTTTCCTTTTTCAAGTGGCCAGCTTATGGCTTTGGTCTACAAGAAATTGCTGTGGCTGTGTTAAACCCCGTTTAAACTCGGAGATAGTTTTTACTCCATCCTGTATGGAACTTACTGATTTACTTGTATGTCAAGGCCCTGTATCAGCTTAAACGAAGCCAAACAAAGCCATTGCTAAATAACGGCTGGTGGAGTCAGCTGAGACATTTAAGAAGTTAGTGCCACAGCAGCTTGTTTCTTCCCATTTTGTGGTGATTAACAGTCCCAAAGCTGAGTCCACTTCACTAAAAAACAATTCATCTTCCTTTAGCTCAGCCACCGTCAATGTCAGTTCAGACCAGCTGATTTTTCACCGAAATAGGTTATAGCAGGGTCTCGTGTCAGGGGCTGTAGGCATGTGAAACTTCAAAATAGTGTGACTAAAGTGAACTTGGAAATGTAACTTAAATAACTCAATCTGTTTTTGAAGTACGTCTTACTCTTTACCAGTACCCAATTCTTGTGTATTAGGACTGGCCTTACCAATGACTATAAGTTACAGAGCTTTACTAAAACCACAGGACTATGCCATGCTGTGCCCTCTGAGTGTGTAGCCAGTGACATGTAGCTAAGCTGCTGTCAGCAGTATTGTGTTTGAAAGATCTCTTACAGGTTAAATAAAAACCACTTTTTTTTTAAAGTAGTTTTTTCCAGCTATTTAAACAAATACACAGCATACAATGGGTGCCTTGTGATGTGAGGAAGGAAGGAGGAGAGATGACAGCAAAGTACCATAATAGAATGTGCCTACCTTTTTACCATTTTTGTCTCACTGACTTGGATGTGTTTATGCAGCAGAATTTCTTGAAAGAAGGAAAAGAACACTATGCACCCCTCACGTCTCTAGAGGAGATCTTTCTCCATGGTCACCTTTAAAGGAGTTTTCCTCTTTTCTAATCACCAGCATGACTTGAGTCCCCTGTGCCATCCACAGAAAAATAATACAGCAAAAAAAATTGAAAACAGGAAAACAAACAAAAAAAATTAACACACACAGAGAATCAATCAGTGAAATTCTGAATAGGTTAAAGACACAGTGCATGCCAAATTAAATATACCTTTTTATATTTTTATATCTCCCTGCACACCTTTCAGTTGCTAGCCCACAGGGTACTGCATGCCAGTATCCATCATGACTGGCTCATTATTTTAACAGCTCTTCATTTTTTGCAGCATAACTGCGCTCTACACAGTACCAAGCATTAAGTTCTGACTTAAACCCCGAATTACTGCACAGTAAAGGCCTGCTGCCATAAAGACAATGTCAACACAGTAATCTTCTTTCACACCGTACCATCCCATTAAAACTCCCATGTATGGCACAGACCTAGCGCAGTTGCTTCTCAAATAGTTCTGGCGACACAAAGAGTATTCGCTGACCTAGGGGAAGCCACAGCAGGCTTCAGTGGCTTGGGCTGCAAAGAGCTGCGGCTGCAGCGCTGTGATGCTTGCGCCTGCGTGGAAGGCGAGTAGATGCTGAGGGAGACTCTGAAGGGCAGCGAGGCCAGGGCTGCTCTCAGGAGCGGGTGCTAGCACTGTGTGGCTTGCACCTGCTGCCACAAACAAATGCGTCTCTTCCACACATTCATCCCTAGCTTTATTTCTGTTCCCTCGCCACCTGCTTTACAGGGCCAGAACAACTCAGACCCAGAAGTGTGGTCTCCACCCTGCTCCCATGCAAGACGGATAGACAATTTACCCTCCCCACCATACACATATGCACCTGTGATTACAAATAGGAAGAGGCTGTTTCTTACCCATAAAAAACAAGATGCAGATTTTTTTTTATGTGGCAATATATCTAATATGCTCCCAGATGCTGTAAATATTCTGAATAGAAAGTCTAAATACTCTACTTCAAAGTCCCTAGACTCACATGTTACTGTGCGTTTTTTAAAATATGGTGAACATACATTGAATTTGTTGGCATTAAGCACAAATATTACAGCAGTAGATCTGCTCTCTGTTCTATTTAGGAACTCTGCCACCAGGCCTGATTTTTCACTTGTTCCAAAGCATCACACCCTGGGAATCTCCCACTGATATACCTAGTAGAAGAACTTGGTTTGGCAGGGGGGATTTCAAACTCTGTCGTTGCCATTATGAGTGGACACAGAATCAGCTTTTTGATATATTGATTTATTTTCAATATTTTCTTTTTTTTTTTTTTTTTTAACTTAATATGGCTTTATGCAATTTGGAGATGTTCCAGTATATGCAGTATGCTGGCAAGCAGCAGCAGTGAATACAGTGATATAAAACGCATTGTAAGACTAGCTTTGCCATTCTTACGAGTGGCTCTCACAGCATCCACAACCAGCTCCTGCATAATGGCTGCTAGTTGCAACCAGAGCTTGCTGTTCCCAGACCTGTCAAGAAGCAGGACACGAGAAGGGAAGATACCAGAACTCTGAATAAAGCCATTGGATGGCCACACAAGAGCTTCATTAGGGCTGGAATCCTTTTTTATTGATTTTGGCCAGAGATTATGATGATCCTGTCAAAAGCCTATTTTCTGGTTCAATGATTCAGAAAGACAGCTATTCCCTCTGCTGATCGTCCTGATAATTATAAGTGCCCATAGAAAATTCATTTCCAGCAGCTGAATGGCATCAGCAAGAACATTTGGTGGCCTCTGTGCAGTGATAGAGGCCTGAGCACATTTTGGCCTGCCTTTACTCCAACTCTGTCATAACTGTCTCAAAAGCATGGTACCTGGGCTGAACGTTTGGTGAGGGGGGAAAAGAATAACCCATATTTTACCGATACTTAGCTGAGGTCTGACACCAGTGACAACCTGAGGGTAGGATACTCAGATGCAGTTATTGCTGTGAAAAACCACAGCACTGTCTTGCAGAAGAAGACCTGTTTTGCCTGGAGAGCAGCTGAACACCAGTGGACTATATTTGCTAGTGGTTTCAGGAGTGAAAGAGAAACAGTGCTGAGGTCAAGCGACCTGCATGAACCATCTTGTTTGCCTCTGCTCCCTGCCTGTTACTGCTCACCTGTGGGGTTTTCTCACAGGTTTCTGTGGCTGATGGCTGATGGGGAGAGGCAGGGACTTGTGTATTTCTACAATAATGCAATCTCTTTGATGTTCACTAGGCGGTGTGAGTGATGCCAAAGTTAAGGAGGAAACACAGTACCTAGAGGGAAAAGGCAGCATGTGGCCAAATTATTAGCCTTGTTTCTGCGTTAAGAAAACTTTTCTAGAATCCTCCAATGCAAAATATAACCCTTCTGCTGGCATTAGGTAATGCCTTCCAGATTTCATCTTGAAGTGCATGGAAACAAGTTTTTCCCAGTCTTAGTGGCATAAACCAAGAAAATCTTCCTCTTCTAGCAATGAGAGGATTATACATTTGTATGAAGGTGACCAAGAGTGGAACTTAGTGCCCTTTGTCCCTTTGAGATTAGAGTATTGTTTGCCATTCCTAGCCAGCAAAAAGTAAACAGCAAAATCCAATTACCAGTTCCTCTAACTCAAACACTGCTCAAGGCTTCTCTCAGGACAATGCTTGTATTCAGGCTGCTCTCTGAACTTAATTGTGCTCTTATAATTGCGATATCTCTTTAGGATTTATTTGCCAAAAATGTGTGGATCAGAAAGTGCTATAATCTTACTGCATTTTGACAAAACGGAAGTCCCCTCCTTTTATTTTTTTGAATCCTTGCTTCCTCTCCCCTTCCCATCCAACACAGAAGATATAATTTCAGCTCAGGATTAAAATAGCAAATTACTCGTTGTATCAGAATCTGTCAGAAGACACAAAAATTAGCCTTCAAATGCCAAGCTTTTCAGCCAACCTGACCACCTAAATGGTTAAGATTGCTTGAGGAATAGCAGCAGAAACAATGCTTTGCTTGAACTAGTGGCAAATTTATATCTCCTCCTGGGATTGCTAGAACATTAATGTAACATGAAGGCACTCTGTCAGGTCCGCAAAGCACACATTTGCTCAGCTTCCAGCTCCATTAAGAGCTATTTGGTTGAGGATTTTGTTTTCAGCTACTCAAGTCACATTACAGAAAAGGCATGGCCAAAACCAGTTTTCCCCAGTGGTGTCTTATAGCTGAAGGATAGAATCGTGATCTCTCCATTACAGCCTTCAGAGCACCAGACGAGACTGGCTGGATGCTGGTTAACCTGAGGATGTCAGCTGCACTAATGAACCAAGCCCTGCAGAGTGAAGCCCCCTCTTTCAGCCCTTGCTGGCAGTGTTTTATGTGAGAGGACAAAATCCACACCAGCGTTTTCAGGAGGGGAAGCAAGGAGATCTCCAATTAACATCAACCATCAGACAAGCTTATATGCCCACCTAGGCCCAACCTACCCACCAGCATTTGCTATGGTAGGAAATGAGAAAGACAAGTTTTCTGTTTACCACAGGACACACAGAGATATAGCTGCAATGCTATGGAAAGAGGCAAGAGGAGCATCCCTCATGCTCAGAATCCAGCCTGGCTCCTTCCTGGTGTACAAGAGCTACTTAAAATACTTCCCTATGCATGGCTGCCACTAGATCTGTCTCCAAGTTTTTTCATTATTTATTTCCCTCTACTCTTAGAGGTTTCCCATGGAACTTCTCAGCTCCTGCTTAAAGCTACCATGAACCTTCCTCCACCTGTGCTTAGAGCAGATCATCAAAGGACTGTATGCAAAGTTCTGCAAATTGCCCTCTTTGCCCCTGTTCCCAGTTATCCCAGTATTTATCAGAGAATTTATACCCCTTTTTGAACAGACTCTGAATTTTGTGCAAAACCCAGTAAATCTATGCTGTATTATCTAGGCCAGCCATTATGGGGCAAATACCATAGGAAAAAAAGAAAAAAATGGAAATTGTGCAGAGTTTCACTACTCTTTAAACATGTCAGCCACAATTTGAAGGGACACCCACTGTGAACCAATGTCTGACATGCTTTGTCACTAAACACTTGAAAACATACATGGGATGTAGAAAAGGTCATGCTATGTCTTGGATACCATGTGTTATAAATGACACATCAGAACAGTTTGTGTATGAACACACACATTAAAAGACCCATAAAAAGATAATGATAAATATTTTTGCTTGGAGCTTAATCTTACCTGTTCAGTGTTGACATAGCACTTTAGCACTTTTCAGAAAGATGTATATGCAACTGGAAAAGCTGTGGATTAATGTTTGAGGCTGGCCTATTCCCTGTCTAGCCCTAATCTTTCCTTCTATTTAATGACACCATTTGGACGCCAAAGCTAATTTGGAACCTGGCAGCCCACTTACTAAGTGGGACTTTATGTCAGGAGGACATTACGCTGCTGCTCAGACAGCTGCACTGGCTGCCTGGAAGTCTCTGGGGAAAATTCAAAGCTTTCAAAGCTCTAATTGTTTTGGATCTGGGTTATTTTATCAGCAGAAGAGGCACTCAACTTGGAGAAGCCTTGATATAAAAGCAAAATGGGTGGCAAGGGCACTTGGGTATTCAGGTCTGTTTCTCCCCAGATTGAACTCCCAGATGTGTTATTAAGCCCTATTTTCCAGTCTGACAACTGGGAGAGGGAAGGTTAGGAGCAGCTCTTTGCAGCATACAATTTGTTTAGGTGCTGAGTGCAGTAGCATCAGCTGGTGGGATATCTAGATGATGAAATTCTGTTATTTTGAACATTGTTATAAATTAGGAAGACTATTCGATCCTTGGAAAGACATTTCTGGTGTTTATGTCTTGTAAAACACACCTAAATAAAACATGCTCTTGGGAGTTATTTTCTGACAGCCCAACAAATCCAGAACACTAAGCAGTTTAAATCTGAATTCAGAGTTTTTTGACAAGACAAACCATGGAGCACACTGTCATGTGTTTCCTCAAAAAAAAAAAAAAAAATTACTATACCCTTAATTTACTCTTTTATCTAAAGATAACGCTACCATCTTCCATACAAGGAAGGTTACCTTACAGGCCAAAGCACGCACAAAGGGCTTGTTTGGTGAAAGAGATGCACTTGCTTGAACAGCAGGCACCAACTCAAATGGGCTGATGCCTCCAAGAAAGGCTCAGACCTGTGCATGCTGCACTGGGTGCAGAAAGTCATAAAGTTGATTCTTCGCCTGTCACCTGATTCTCTCACCCTGAAGGCTGCAGCCTCAGTGAATTTCAGCTTTCCACAAGGATGTGTTGGCTAACCTTATGTGCTCTGGCTAGCAGGGATGAGTAATTTTTTTCTGTTTGCACTCTGTTTCTCTGAGTGGATCTACAGGAACATCCAGAAGAGCACAATAACTCTAAATTGCACATACAGCAATATCACAGGGATCCTACAAGTTTTTCAAAGTTATTGCTACCACAGCAGCTGAAGGAAAGGCAAGGGCCTGTACTGTCTTCAAAAGTACTCAAGATACTCCTTCACTAAAGGAATGAGGTAAATACAGCTCCAAATCACAGTTAAACCATCAGGCTTACATTTTCCGAGGTGACTGTGCCCTTCAAACAACATCAAGGACTCACTTGATAGTAAAGGCAGTATTTGTAGTCTAAAATCTCATATTAAAGCACGTGACTTCCTTTTTTAAATTAAGTTACTGGCTTAAGTAATAGTCCCATCTCTCAGAGAACCAATTTCATAACCATAGGTAAAATATGATGTACTTATTCATTAAAGAGCAGGTAGCAGCACACCTCTTCATTTCCCTGAGATAAGGAAATGTGGGCTAATCCATCACAAGATAAGATAGTGCATTCCAGCTGGTGAAAAGGACTGATGGAAGGGAGTGCAGATTGCATTTCAAAATATAAAGCTAGTCTAGACATCCATGTGGATTGTCTGCAATGGTACAATTTACCTAGGAAATGTAATTCTCTAAGGAAAAGCAGAGAGGTTTGAATAAATTAAATAAAATGTGCATAAGCGGGCCCTGCCTGCATGCAGAAATCTTGGTGTAACCCCAGCGGGATTCTACAAACCTGAGTGTGGAGCCCTGTCCAGACACTTTAATTTGGTTTCAGGGTGGCTAAATTACCAATATTTATGTAAATGCATTTTCAGACTACATAAACTAATCACTGGTTATCCATATCCAGATGGCCAAACAACCGTTTACATCAGTCTAATGTGAAGGACTTCAAATCACACTGAACATGAAAGGAAGGTGAAGAACAAAAGTCAAGTTGCTGTTCCCAGTGCCATTTTTGCATCTTAACTGAAAAAGCTCCATCCACACTACTTTGTCCTTGCTGACTGTGCAGTACAGGCACAGTAAGGTAGAGAATGTGGTAATGCTTTAATTCTTTCTATCTATAGGCACATGACACACAAAAGATGGTCCTTTCTGGTGCTGAAAACCCGCAACGGCCTCTGAGCCAGAGACTTTATACTCTAGAAAAAAGATCTGAAACTGAAGAGAAAAAACGCTGCGTCAGCCCCAAAGTCTTCTTTCTATAAATTCCATATGCATTTTTAATCACACATACATGTATCACCATTAGTTACTAAACCGATGCAAGATGTTCCTGTTCCTCTCATCATGGATTACAATCTCACAGTTTTAGTTTCTGGGAAGCCACTATGGGACCACAGTTTTTGCTCACCGAGTTCTATCATGATCTTCAAATTCATGCATATTCCCCTGAGCCTCTGTGAATCTGCTGCATACAAAGATATGTGTCTTTTAAATCCAATCAAACCATGAATCTAGTGAGGTCTTCATTGTCTAATGAAGATCTTGAGGTTAGCTAGCTCATAACAAAATGTTCTTTACAGGGACCTCCAAAGTAAAGAGACAAAAGAGGTATCTGAAACACCCTGAAAGTGATGTCCATCCACAAACTAGGATCCAGACTGTGAAATCCCAAATCCACCTCCTACAGAGAAGGAAGAACCACAAGAAGAGCTGAATCCTAGTCTGAAAATGTTGGAGTTGACTCTTGTATTACATCAGAAACAAAGTTTTCTTGGCTGTTTTGCCAGGTGTATGTCATTCTGTGGTGTTTCTGTTTTTATATTCACTATATAACTTTCATGAATAACTTGAACTGGGAGATGGTTCCATCAGGACTGCTCCAGTTCAATTAGTTCTGTGATCTGGGGTCTAAGGGTATAGTAAAATGCATGCAGAAACACACAAGGATTCAGAATGCCAGAGATTAAAGAGCAGAGAAATTTCAGTTTGTCAGTTTGGCCCTTTGCAAGTGAGACTGCCACTTCTACAGGCCATAACACTCCTTGTAGAAATCAGACATCACAGAGTGTCAAAAATGTCCTTGCATGCACATTTGAAATGAAAGAGTAAAAAGCTTGAAAGAAGTTACTTCCATTACAACTTTCACAGCTCAGCACTTGCTGGGTAGACAATGAAGGGCAAATGAAGTAATCTCAACTGAAACAGCTCTTACAGAGAATTGTTCATCTGGTTTTCAGGCAACTGAATCAATCAAAAAAAAATCAGAAATCTGTCATATTTGTTTTCTTTTTGTTCATAGGTTGACATTTTTTTTTGGCTAGTAATTGTTTTACAAAAACTGTTACAATGATTTACAATTCTCATCTCACTGTTTCTGAATGCCTTAATGAAAACCAGTCATACAGCAGGTTTCCAGGAAGGTAATTAGTAAAAGCCTTGTTTACTTTCTCCTTTACCTTTTGCATCTACTTCTGCTTCTATTTCCCCTTCCTTTCCTCCTGAAAACAACTATGGCTGGAAAAGGGAGCAGGGAAGCTGAGTATCAGCAACATACATGCCACCTCACGTCAGAAAGATTCAAGAGTGACTGTGTGTCGTGGTTTCGGCATTAGCACTTTTGCTATGCAGCCAGCAAGGCTCTGTGCTGAACAGAGCAGCTTATCTGCAAGGGAGAAGAACAGAGAAGGACTCAGGCTGGTCCCTTTTGTCCCTACTAACTGAATAAAGATCAGCATTCTGGAAACACCATAGGGTTTCATTGCTGGCTTTGGGTGTCCAAATGAGTGACCCTGTCATTAGCTGACCATTAATGCCATGTTTGCATCATCAAGGCTATGAAATACTGTGCTGTAGATATGCCATCTAGAGCAAAGCCTGGCTTTCTTACTGACAAGCCATGACTTGGGTCAAACCGACTTTGGGACACGTCTGCACTTGGGACAAAAAACAGCTGTTGTGTTAACTAAAATTTTCTACTTTCAAGAGCTTTCTCTGCCACACTTTTGATAGAGGGGATTGTAAGAAACGTGAAACTATAACAAAAAAGCCTTAAAATTTTTTAGATTTTAGTAGTCTTTAGTACTGTAACTTGTATTTCTGCATGCATAGTGATCTGACGATGTAACTGTTACACTAATCCCTGTTTTCTCATTAAGGAATGTAGTGGAAGGACATGAGCACAAACTATCAGTCGTTAGACAAAATAATTAAGTGAAACAAAAATGGTCTTGGTTCTCAGCAAATAATTGGGATAATTGTGGGATAAAAGAGACTCCTAAGTAATTCCACTCCACACAGCTCGGCCTTGGGAGGGCAAATGTGCCAAGCTATAGAGATAAGGAGGCACCAAGAGAGCAACAAGACTAGAGCCAAACAACCTGAAGGACATGATATACGTGATGCTAGAACTGAGTTTGCACAAATGTGAATCAGTGAACAGCGTGATGAAGAGGTTGGGCCTTCATCTTGGGACCCCCGAAGACCACCCAAAGATGCTAACAGACATGCGTGAAAGATATTTACATATGCTAATTAGTTCATAGAAATACAATGAATATTTACATGTGTTATTGTATTTAACCTGAAGCAACAGGGTGTCTGGTGCGCACATTTGGAGGAGAGATCCCCCGTGTGCCCAGCGCCGCAATAAAGAATACCTGCGTAACAGTATACATTGTACTGTTAGGTTTTTTCCTACCAGATCTTCGAATCACTTTAGCCCAGAACACTATTAGGAGCAGTTATCCTACAGATGTAGCAGACCTTGAATAATTCCTGTTCTGGACCATCTTTAGCTGGCTTCAGGTGACTCACCACAATCACTTAACACTGATTAATGAGGTATAAACCTCATCACTCTATCGCTGCAGCCACCTGCTTGTAGAGTCATTTGTACTCATCAGAGCAATCTCTTAACAAGAAAAATAAGGCTAACAACCCGGAACATGAAAAAGCTGTCTAAAAACCACACTATCCAGATGACTGTACAGTCACCAGAGCCGTTTTTTCCAGTAACCCCAGCACACCAAGCTGAAACCCTGAGATGCTACCACAATGTCAGCAAAGTCCTTCCAGCTTGTGGTGGATGGCATTTAGCTCTCTGCTGCCTCAGGAATCATGGAAACACGTGGATCTTGCCCACGGTTCTCCTTCCTCCCCTCACCTACAGTGTCCCCCCCCCGACCGGAGCCAAGCAGATTTCACTAAAAATATCCTGGTTCTGAAGTCTGTGCTTCAGTCAGCAAAGTCTGCACTGCTTAGCCTGATAGACGTGGTCTCACACAGTATAAGAACCTTATGGGTCTTGCTTTTGTCGGAAAAAAATAACAGTGCTGTTTTTAACAATGGCTTTATTTTTCTCCAGCCATTGGCAAGATTTGACATGCAGAATAGTCAGCATTCTACAATTTCTGCCCACAAGCAAGCGTGAGATGGCTCCAAGATGCCTTGCTTCTCTGTACTGCAGGAGTTTTCTAATGAGAAGCCAAACTTCTGAAAATGGGAGATGCTGCAGCACAAAAAGCCCTTGGAGAAGAAGCCTGTAAAACTAAGTGGAAGTGGAACTAAATCAGGCTCCATTGGAAATGCAGGAACCTACAGCAATGAACGTAGTAATCTGTCCCCTTCTGTAGACTGTTTCAAACAAATTGTGAAAAACTTAAACTTACGAAGTTTTTCCACAACCTCATTCTATGGCTGACATGAATAGAGGTTTTTCAGTCCACTTCAATAACCTCTAATCAAGCCGTATGTCTTTACAAGCTTTTAGATGCATTACAATAGTTTTAAAAATTCTTCTCATGGTAAAGCACATACAGAAATATTTGCTGAGACATGTTTCTGCCTGTTTATTTTGATGCATGGTGCATTAATTTTTTGCTAGAAATAAAAACGCTGCCTGCATTCACTGATTAGCTGGGAGGGAGCAGAAGGGAGGAAGGAATCGTATAATGCATTTCAACAATATTCTACCAGTAGAGAGAAAAGTATAGTAATCCGAACCAGATGTGGTAAAAAAAAATAGAGGCACATAAATACAATCATTCTAATATCTGTTTGGTTTCTGCCATTCAGATTTTTTTGAATGCTGAAAATTCAAATGTGTTCATGACAAAACCAGAACATTTTTCTAACCAGAGGCACAGACCTCAAAATAGGTTAACTTCTGCCCCATGCCATGCTACCTTTGAACAGAAAGGCCTGTATTCCTTTCTCCTCTTCTTTCAGAGCTTCCTGGATGATTTACCCTTTCCTTTTTGCTCTTTTTGTTTTCCCATTTTCTGCTGTCTGTTGTCCTTCTACGCTTTTAGTTTCATTTGCACATTACTTGTGACCAGCTGCCTGGCCAGAGGGCACATCTGCAGCAGTGTTTCAGTTCACAGTGGGAACACTCTCCTGAAATCATTTACCTGGTCACCCATCCCTCCTCACTGTGGTTTGGCTCACCTAACGGACTGCATAGAATGGGTGGCATCCCATTAAACTGAGCAGGAAGAGGCACTCTAGCAGCTGGTGAGCAGTCAGTGTGTCGGATGGAACCAAAGCTCATCTGCTGAAACATGTACAGTGCGAAATTCAGGTCCTCAGCACCAACTATTTTGCTTTATGAAACTGCTCCTACAGCGTTTCGCAAAATGCTAATGCAATGTCACAAAGCAACAGGCGTGCATTTGTGTAAGCACACACCCTCTAAGGCTGTTCCATGTCCTGTGAATGCACCCGCTGGTTTTCATCTCAGTGCTGTGGTTGTCACACTTGGCTTTGACATTCTCAGCCTCCCTTTGCACCTTTCAATCGCTGGGCTTACTAGCACACCCGTGATGGTCTCTCCCCTGCCCTCCCCAGCATCCTTTCATTCTTGGTCCTCCCCTACCAAGGAGGCTTTGGCTCAGTTTCCCTGACCTCCACGGATGGATCTTTATTTTTTTTACCTTCCCACTTGGGAAGAATTTCGTGCCTAACCACTCCAAGTCCTCCTCCTTCCACCCAAATCTTTGCGCTGGAGTAAATGCTGCGCTTTCAGCACAGCCATAACCACGCAGCTTGCTTTTGCTGTGTCATTGCACTGTTCTTCCCAGCTTCTTCCTCCAAAGACGCTGTGAATTCTCTTTGGAAACAGAGAGCATTTGAAATCCCACCGGCTGCTCCTTGATTGGTTGGGCCGCAGGCTCCAGCAACTGCAGCAGAGCTGTTTCCAGCAGCCGCCCGCAGACAGACAGGAGGTCTCTATGCGCGGAGCCGGGCAGGGGATGGCCTTCTGACCTCTGGCACCCAAGTTGTCTAAAAGCCTCCTTTTCACAGCCCGAAGAATCGATCTTTCACTGCACAGCAGAATAACACTGGCTTGTGTTTCAGGAAAGAAGTAGCCTTGTTTGGTTTTAAAAGCAAAAATGTTTTCAGTCTCTGCACAATCAGGATCTTTGGAGTTCAAACAAACAGCCTCAGGTGAAAATTACTTAATTCTTCACCATTTAAACTGTTGCGAGGCCATGGGGACATTTCCCCCGCTCTGTAGGAAAACCTCTCCCTCCCTCACTGAGCTGTAGAGCCAAAAGGTAGTAGAGTTCAAACAACAGCGACTGGAGGGGGGCGAGCTGGGTTCCCGTCCTGCTTCTCTTCCTCAGCTAAGCCACCTTTGGGCTGGGGCTCACAACACCAAACTGTTGCCTCTTGGTTGCTTTCTTCATCCTCCTGCAAAATTACTTAATCTCTCTTCCTCTGTGCCAGACTCCAGCATCTTTTTTATTTTTTTCTTTTACCTCATTTTATAGTCTTGCCTGGAACCAGGAGCAGGCATAGGAAGCTCAGCAAACAGCTGAGAGCACCAAGCGCACCTGCCTCCTTGCACAGAGTGGGGCTGGCCTGCAGCCTTCAGAACAGGGGCGAAGCTCGGTTTCAAAACCGTTGCTATCATCAGGTTTCTCTTTGTAGCCTGTGGTTCCAGCATCACTCTGTTAGCCCTTGGCTGACCAAGGCTAGCCTCAAAATTGCTGCGACTGCCAAATATTAACCTTTGCAGAAGGGCTGTGTTTAATCCAACACTCACAATTTTTGGCATCTATCCCAATGCATTGATTTTGTAGTATGTGTCAATACTAAGCATCAGAAATTAACGAAAACAAGGGGACTAAAAAACGAAAGTTTTTAGAAAAACGAAAGGCACCGATGGTATTCAGTTTGTGAATTTGCACTCTCAGATAAAATTAGCAGCAAACATCACAAAGCCACATAAAATTCTGGAACATTTAATGCAGTCCCCACCAACATAACCATCTGCTCAAGCATGGCACAATTTTTTATGCGTACACACTCTTGATTAACAAAACTCCGTAATCAAAAGACTAGATGTACTCTGTGACACTAATGTGTAAAAGCAGTCCTATAGATTTGTCTGCTTTCTCTGTAATAAGCACATTTGCAAGCTGGCATTTCTCTAGAAGTAATTAAAGACATCACATTGTCACTATATCCATAAGACCTGTCAAACACATTTCTTTTTACATGTGACAGGGTTTATTCACAAATGGACAAAGAAATCTATTGAAATATGCAAAGCTGGGAACGAAAACTGGGTGATTAATTTGAAAATAGATATTCTGAAAGTTAATGGAATCTATTAGCTGTGAATTTTTTCATGTTCATTTTTTTTCTTAAATGCATTAGGTGACTGGAATGTTTTATTATATTATTGTCACATCTTCATAGTTTACATTTTATTTGTATATGTTTTATATCTATGTGAAACTTTTGCCTGAAATACAGATAGGAATGTAGCTCCGCCAGACACTACAATCCTGTGGGGTGCAACTATTCTAAAAAACATTCTGCAATATAGCTGCCTTTTTGTGGAGAACTTGAGGGATGGTGAAAGGGTCTAAAGAACAATTCACATTTTATGAAGCCACCGTGGCAGCTCCCAGCTGGCACCAAAGAGCATCTTTATTTGATGAATTCACCAGAAACCAAGCATCTTGAGCGCACTGCAGCTGGGACATGCTAGCGCCATGGAGCCCTGAACCACAACCACAAGCTCATTTCGTGAGGTGCTGTGCCGCTACCCCATGCTCCCGCAACCTGTAAGGAGCCTTGCGAGCGCCTCTGTTTCCCCATCCTGGAGGTCCTAGCACTGAAAGGTGCCTCGTGGCTTCGTTCGGTCGCCTTCCTGCACGCTCCGGAGCTCACACGGCCCTCGGCCTCGGCACACCAGAGGGCTGGTGGGGCACGTGGCCCTGCAGCAACCAAGGTCCTACAGGGACTCGCAGCAGCCCACGGCAGAAGTGTGAAAAACAAGTCGCTGTGCTGGTATGCAAACCGTCGGTGCGTGTGGTAAGAACCTGTTCATGCTCAGTAGAAGGAATGGAGGCTAAAGTAAAGTAATGATATCTAGGAACTGAGAAAGTCCAACCAGGCTGGAGTGAACAAGGGGAGCCTTGGAGTGCAAAGCCACTCACACCGAGCTTTGCTGCAGGTAAAGCCACATTTGCCTAGTATTGCCTAAGTCACAGTGTCAGAAATACCACATTGATGTGCAGATGTAGCAAAACTAGGACCAATGGGGAAAAGCAATCAGGTGTGGGAAGCTGAGAGGTGTTTGGTGGGGGATGGAAGATGCAAGGATGGCAAAAAAATCAGCTTAAAATACGAAAAAATCGGGAGTAAAGTATGAAACAAGGCAGAGAAAAAAGGGAAGTGGCTCCTCCCACAGCGGGAGCATGAATGCCTGCAGACAGCAGCACTGGTGCCCAGGTGGCCAAGAAGGCCAAGAGCATCCCGGTTTGTATCAGGAATAGTGTGGCCAGCAGGAGGAGGGAGGTGATCGTGCCCCTGTACTCGACCTTGGTGAGGCTGCACCTCGAGTACTGTGTTCAGTTTTGGGCCCCTCACTACAAGAAAGACACTGAGGTGCTGGAGCGTGTCCAGAGAAGGGCAATGCAGCTGGTCTAGAGAACAAGTCTTACGAGGAGCGACTGAGGGAGCTGGGGCTGTTTAGTCTGGAGGAGGCTGAGGGGGGACCTTATCACTCTCTACAACTACCTGAAAGGAGGTTGTAGTGAGGCAGGTGTTGGTCTCTTCTCCCAAGTAACTAGTGAGCGCACAAGAGGCAATGGCCTCAAGCTGCATCAGGGGAGGTTTAGATTAGATATTAGGAAAAATTTTCTTACTGAAAGAGTGGTCAGACATTGGAATAGGCTGCCCAGGGAGGTGGTGGAGTCACCATCCCTGGTGGTATTCAAAAAACGTGTAGATACGGCACTTCAGGATATGGTTTAGTAGGAATTGTGGTCTTGGGTGGATAGTTGGACTTGATGATCTTAGAGGACTTCTCCAACCTATGATTCTATGATTCTATGATGCTGACCCACATGCTGCAGCCCACTAGTGTGCCTGAGGGACCCTCCTGGGACGACCTGCCATCAGGTCTGTGTCCCTCAGGTTTGGTGTGGTGGGAAATGGATTTGCACTTCTACACCAACAATTGTAATTTGATTGTGATTACGTGTTTATGTGTTTCGCTGGACTTCAAACCTGTAATTAACAGTTTCATAGTCAAGCCTAATACTCTGCATTGTTAATTACAAGTTGGTATATCTGATTGCCTAGATCACTTTTTGTTGTCCTACCCATTTCCTTCTGGTGTGATCACTAATCAACAAAGATGCTAATCAGTTTTCACCAGCTACCTCTCCAGTCTCCAACCTGAAGGGGAAGTGTCAGACCCTGACAGTAACGGTGCTAAAAGCAGACTGAACCCAAAACATTCCTCAGCCTGCCAGTGCCCAATTCTCTGCCAAAAATTTGTATGAAGTTGATAACTCATTACTTCTTGTCCAGGTGCTTTGTATTCTGTGTGGTTTGTCTGTGCAGCTGCCCTTGGCTATTAAAATCACCCCTGATGCCAGAAGCTCCTTCCTCCAGAATCTAGATTATCAAACGTTACTTCCAAATACTGCTGCCACAGAGACAGGGCAGGGAATGCCAGCAGGAGACAAAGTGATGCATGATTATTCTCCAGCGAAGAGGCAGCCTGAGACAGACATCTCAGCACGGAGAAACTGCTTTGCATCACTGTGGGTGAGTGCAGAAGGCTGAAACTGCAGTCTCATCAGTCAGCCACACTACCGAACATCTTGGCAGACATACTGAATTGCTGTATGTACGGGCTGCAGTACTAAATTTCAGTATTCCCTGACCTGTAATTTCTTACGTTGCTGCTTCTAGTGCAAACCAAAAGTTTGGCAACCGTTAGTCACATTTAACTGAATCTGGAAAAGACACTCTGTTGTACTATAACGAGACAATTTTTTAAATGGAAGAGAAGCTGGCATTGAACTTAAAGTTTCACAAATTAGCTTTTGGCTGTTGTATATTTTCAAACATTTTGGTTTATTGTTAGATACAGGTTAGGGGTGAAGCTTCAGACTTTGCCTTTGAGATATCACCGCTTCACAGCCTCAAGCTTTTACTTTGACACTCAGCCAAAAACATCTTGAGTGATTTTACCTAATTACCCTTGCCTGTATGTTTACATTCTTCTCTTAAAATTCTTTGCTTCCTTGCTACAGATAGAGGTTTCTACAAAAGGTCCTGATTAGCCCTCACATTTCAGTAAAGGATATGCTGCCATTAATTTTAACACATGTGCTAGTCCCTACAGATACCATATTCCGGATACCTAAACTTCTCTCTCCGGGATTCATGTGTTAGTGCACCTACAGTTTCACAGGTGAACCCAGGGCCACCTTCAAGCTTAGCAAGAAGGAAAAAGGTTTCTGCTTTATTTCAAAGGAAAAAAGATAATGATTCTCTCAAATAAAGAACAGAAATTCAATGGAAAAAATCAGCAGCTGCTGAAGTCAAAAATTGTGCATAAATTTTATTAGAATATTTTGTTTCTTGAGCAAGATTTACAATGCAACATGCAGATGTGTTTAATAATTTACTTCACTATACATTCTGGACTTGTTACAGTGCACTTGTGACAGCTGTGCAACAAAAGTAGCAATTGAGAAAGTTTCCAGCTTTTAGTAATTTCAAAGTGACAGCATTTTCAGTAAACAAACAGTAAACTACTGTTAGTAGTGTCAATGTTAAGTTTCCAATGCCTATCAAGCTTAAGTGATTAATTTCAGCAGCACAATTAAAGCTCTTTAGACTTCAACACAACTTCTACACTAGAAGTTTCAGCAGTGTTTATTACATTTTTTCCCAATCTTAGACACGATGGTAAAAACTTTGCACAATCTGGCTCTTTTCTAATGGATCAGTTGATTAAAAGCACATAGGAAATGATAACGGTATGAAGACAGAGTCTCAGCACAAGTCACTTATGTCAGCATAGTTCTGACAAGTTCTTCTGATGAAGGGCTGAGCTCATGGCAAGAGTCCTACATACAGTTAAAAAAAAGGGTTCCACAAAACATAATTACTTATGCAACCAGGTAATGCTGATGACGCTCATTCAAAAAATGGTGTGGCAGCTGGGGCTCAATCCACATCTTTCAGAAGCTCTGAATATTTAATTGTGAATCTTTGTCTTTCAGGAAATGTAAGGGAATTCTGGTCATCTAAATAAAGGACAGTATTCCTTTTAAAATCTGAGTATTGGACATTTCAGCAAAAGTTACGATTCTTTATTAACTTTTATGCCTCGCTGCATGAAAGAGACACTAAAACCTATCTTGAAAACAGAAACCTGTTCACCAAGCAGTGTTGTAAACAATTTAAGCAATAAAGCCACCATGGCTTCTCCAATCACAAGTACAGCTCTTTCATAATGAATATTGATTTATGAGGTTACGCTAAAATGTGACACAAATAAATTCCTGTGTTTGTCCAAAAAGAGAAGAAATACAACATCATGCAGTACAGATGTACCACTGATTTCAATGTAACACACACCAACCATGTGTCAAAACTCAAAAAAATGGGTCTGGATTAACCTGACACCACACCGCTCTACATGCTACTGAGAAAGAAAGGTTGAGGCACAGACATAGAAAAAGTGTCATTTCCAAGCAAAGCAAAGTTGGAGATACGCTAAGACGAACTAAGAAGACTGTGAAGATTATTGACTAGAATTCACTTACTAAATTGCTAATCACATTAGTTCATAGCTGTGCTCATCGCTGAATTAAGGATTACTAAACATATTAATGGCAATGTAAAAAAAAAAATTACTTTTATCTTTTGGTTTGGCTGTCACCTTGGTGTTCTTTGGGAAGGTCTAATACTTTAATCTAAACCTTATTCCAGCTGACAATGGAAAAAACAGTAGCAGTTTACAGAGAGAAAGACTGACAACCGCTGCTGAATGACACAAGTTTTCTGTTTTGAAAGAGCTCAGTTATGCTGGATCACTGAACGCTTCACCGCAGGAAGACCCAACAGTCTGTGACAGAGTATCCTGGTTGGCACTTACATACACAAATCTGCTTAAATAATGACCCAGTTCCCACGTGCAGCGTGCTGCTATTTAAGCTGCCAACAGTCAACAGTTTGCACACAAGAACAGCACTTTGTAGTATATTAACAATCCCACACAACTTTAAATACTCTAAATGAAGGAGCCAGTAGTGTTAAAAAGGGAGATGAGGGATGACATATTTCACATTTGTACCACATACGTAAGAACAAACACTTTTAAAAACTCATTGAAACTCTTGGAAGGCCCCTGTTCCACAATTGCCACAATTACAGAAGACGTATGTGTTGTTTGCTGTGGAAACACTAAAACTACTAACACAGCAGACAGAACAGGGAATACCTGACAGACACCTGAAGGAAGTCTCTGGGAAAGAAAATTAAAATGCTTCCCTTTATTGTACAACAAAACATGTTCAAATTTATCTATTAAGCCCAAAAGGCAAACAGACCTCTGGTAACATTTACTTTACTGTTAAAAAAAGCACACAGAAGATATGGATTCATTAAAATCATGCTTGTCTAGCTAAGCTGACATTCGCTCTAACAAGACTCCCTCCTGCTTTGGACAGGCTGTAGTGTTACTGCGCTCCTAAGGCTCCACCCTTGGTCAAGTCAATGACAGTCACGAGTGCGGCTGTCACACGGACAGACTTCTTTTCATGCCATGCAAGACTACAACATTACACGTTGGCAGTGGAGAACTTTAAAACGTCATGAGCATATCACGTTCTTGTACACTAGTGTAGAACGGCCTCCCAAAGATAAAGGAATGCAGACCTGGTTTAATCTTCTCAGCCAAAGCCATTATTATGTTCAGATCGCCCTCTGCTGTTAAGTCAAGATCTATCTTTAAGCTACGAAGAGACTTAAATGGTTTTTTTCCTTTTTGCCTGCAAGAAAATTAAAAAGCATGTCGTAAAAAAAAACAGAGGAAGTTTCTCAAAGTCTGCTTTCTATTATGAGTTCACTTACGTGTCATCCTCTATGTATTTTATTAAAGTTAAGGCTTTTCTGTGAAGAACTAGCATAAATTGTGCAAGGAAAGTACTCCTTAGAGACAAGCCAGGCTTCAGATGAAAAATCTGTTAAAAATTATACCAGAAAATTAGGTAGACATGGAAATTCAAGAATCATTTTAAGAATGTGGAATATAAAGAAACACTGCATACACATGTAACATACCCTTAACTATAGCAAAGCAGGCACATTAACAGCAGATTTGTAGATATGCTCAACATTTTTTCATAGTTTTCTAGCTGCTCAAATGCACTAAATTAAGCTGGTTTACAATTCTGTTTGGATAAAGTATTATCTTCCTTTTTAGAACGATCTAAAATTAAGCCCAGTCAGGTAGCTTTCTCAGTACTGTAATTGTAGACATTGTCACACAGCAACAGAAAATGTGCAATTGTTTTTCATACATAAGAAGGGGTTTCACTATTATTCTAACACTACGAATTACACAAGTTTTTTTTCTGTCTAGTTATGCAGAGAAGAATCATAGCACTCGTATGAAAAGAGCTACCAAGCCAACAAATTATCTATACATGTCAAATTATCTGTTGCTAGGGCTCAAAATACTGAACTTCAGCTCCTGTTCTTTCTGAAAAAGCAAGGATTACCTGATCCAGGAAGGCTTTTACTAATGTATCTTGATGCAGGATATCTTGAAAGACATTTCTATAGAAAAGAAAGCAAAGAAACATGTGAGGTAATGCCATGAAGGGACACTAGCTGTCCAGCAGTTGTATACAGCAACAACACTACTATTTACAGTCTAGCAGAAATTAAAAGTGAATTCAAAATTTTAGTGAATTACAATCCAGCTATTTTTAAAGCTAACACAGAATCTTAAAGCAAAACCTTCAGATGAAATGAACTGAACCCAGGAAAGCCATTGGGCCCCTGCAAATTTACTTAGTTTTTTTTATACCGCTATTTAAAACAGGCAACAAAATTAACATAACATGGTCATAAGTATCACTGAAAATGAATTGCAGTAATATTTAATGCAACAAAACTACTGACGGAACTGGTAAATTCCTCCAAAATAAATGCACCTACTGCAGCTGAAGGAGCTTCTTAAAAGCAGAAAAACCTCATGTACTTTATTAGAAAGTACACTTCGTACCACTTCACTCTCTTGTCCTAAATCAAGTAACTTCAAGAAATGTGAGAGAGGAGTACATACAGGTCAGGTGTGAAACTCTCATCTGTGTGGATAACACCATCTTGACACATTTCTTCATCTGAATTAGCTCTCCAAAACGCTGTCAGCTCGGATCTCATATATCGTCGTTGGTTATAGATGTGTTCATGACACGGGGGCATCTGCTTCACTGTATTGACATCTACATCTATATGTGTAGTAGGATATGGGGCATACATTATTTGACGGAAGGGCAACACAAAGCTTCCTGTTGCATCCTGTTTTAGTGAAAAAAAATACTCTTCTAGTTACTTTTTTTTAAAAAAAAAAGCTACATTGGAACAAAACAATATTAAAGAATCATGCCTAAATTTTAAATCCCATTTGTTTAGACATGTTTTGCTTAAGAGAGCTGTTGGTTGTATCCCAATTAAAGTCCTTCATAAAGTCCTTCATACTGGATGACTGCCTTAAAAAATAACAGTGAAAACAGGTACTGAGGTAACCTATGTACTACAGTATTGCATCATCTGCATTGTGAGCTCAGTAACATTACAGTATCATATTTATCTGGTAGGTTTAGACTGCTCATTAGAGGAAGCAGCATTTATTTTTCTATTCATCTTCACCCATGGCTACAGCCTTTTTAAAATACTTCGAAACTGTAGTACTGATGGATTGTTCTTTTATTGTTTTGGTACAACACAAAAACTTACTGTCTTTTGGGATTCTAGCCTCAAGTAGGCAAAAGGGTATTATTATTATACCTCAAAGCACAGGAACAATTCTGGACAATACTCAAGAAACAGATGTGTCAGAGAAAAGACTCGTTTGGAATTTTAATGTGCAAAATGCTACAAGGAAAGCTAAGCACCAGAAAGGAATCAAAGGAAGATTATATATGTCTTTAAACACGGATGTGTGTATGTGTGTGCATATCGTATGCACACAAATACACATACATTGAAAAATGCTCTTGAACTACAGAAGAATAGAACTCTCCTAAGTGCACTTACTTTGAGTAAGCCTTGAACAAAAAGTCCTGACTCGTATCTGAAAGAAGACTCAGTTCTACAAAGTCTGGAACACTTCCGCTCTGATGGCGTAAGAAACAGACACAACGTTCTCACAATCTGCATTAAAAAACACAGTTTTGAAAAACATGAAAACGTAAGGAATAAACTGATCTTCAGATGCAATTTCTGACTAGAATGTACTTGGCATTTCAAATGGTGAACAAAGAAGTTCATCATGCTTATTAGAAAAGCCAAAACTACTAAGGTCACAGAACAGTGAGATGCTTAAAATACTAAGCTGCAGCCACTTTAGTCCAACTTCTTGTCAAATGAAGAAAAAATCCAACACTTCTTGGCAAAGTTTGTTTTTTAGCCACTTATGTAGAACAAGTCTCTTTTGCCATCTGCTACCTCTTCCTATTACATAAAGATGAGTTACTGTGATTACTTTCCTAGCCTTTTAAGCCTCTTATTCATTCCGTATTGAAACATCAGCTATTGTCTCCAATCAGGCACAGTCAATTTCATAAACAAGTATCATGCTTATTTCCTCAGTAATTTCCTCAAAATCTCTATTAAAAGCACCAAAGGTACTTCATTATCCCTTGTCAAACTCCTGTGCTGCAACACCTACAGGTAATCATCTCTAAATACAAACATGTATTCCGTTCTGCTAATCTTTCATTCTTAACCTGTGGTGTCCTATCTGTGTCTAAGGTCTAAGGTGTTTGAGAAGGCTCTACCCTTGCACAATGTGTTTATGCAGTACCTAAAATTAATGACAACCTAGTTTCTGACTAATGCTTTTTGCCATTTCAGCAAGATGCAACAGTTGCTTTTTTACTTTAAGGAAAGCTAAAGTGTGCCATAAAGAAACCAACTTCACTTGCACCGTGACACAAACAGCACACCACTGATAAGAACCTGTGTAGAATTTATTAAATTTATGCTGCATGTGTCTTGAGACTTACATGCTTTTAGATTTTTTTTTTCATGAAGTGTCTAGCTTACCCATACATTATTTTACATACTCATAACCATTTAGACCTTAAAGCCTTTTAATGAGTTACTTCATGCACTATAAACTTTACCCTTTTTACAACCACTTAAGCCTTTAACATCTCCTCCATTGCACTAACATAATCATGTGCAAATCTCACACTCCTGAAACAATACTTATTAACTGTGATTAGCTGTCTTCAGCTAAGGACTGGGAATTTTCTTTTCTCTGGTTCCCCTGTTGCTCATGATTATTTTTGAGTATCGGCATTTACTGTTCATCTCATCAGAGGTGCTCTACTAACACTACCAACACATAGAAACCAATGTGTTTTCCCCCACAAATTTTTATAAAGCATCACAAGCTGCTTATTTCAAAACACAGGTTTACCAAAGGTGCCTTGAATTTTTTAAAAGACTATTATATTTCACTGCAGCAAAGAGCCCTACACGTAAAAAACTACATCATATATAATATGTATAGTCTATAATTAATATGTAATATATTCAGTGGGCCCACTGTTCTGAATTTTTATTTCACAGTGAAGTGATACACACAGATACATATCTATCTATCTCTCTATATATATCTCAAAAAGGGCATCAACTTGAAGAACTAAAAGGAGTTTTCCTCAAAGGAAATTTTCAGTCTTACAAAATAAACCACAATTCAATAATTAGTATGCCACAATTAAAAACATAATCAGACAGAAAAGCCCAATATACAAAAACATTCCCCATCAGAAAATTAAGTTATCTGAATATACTGCTTCTCCACATGTACCACTGTAGGAACTTTGTCATGGTCTCAGGACACAGGACAATTGTTATTGCACTGCCCAGAGGACCCAGTGTAAATTGAAAACTTACCATGCTACACAACTACACAGAACCTTACCCTCACAGAAGTATTGATATACTCGTTAAGTGCAGTGGCGCCTAATACCTGAAGGCTCTAGGACTGCACACTTTTATGAAGCCCTTCTTTTTATTCTCAGTTGCAGGGATATTCCAAATCAAAGAGGTTTATTAAAGGACTCAGCCATGAATGTAGAGAGGCAACTGACTTAGTGAAACACATTTTCTCAGAAAGAAAACATTTTCTTCATGATTTGTCTCTGAATATCCTAACTGAAAATTAACTTCAGTGTTTTATTAGGAGGGATGGAGAAACACCCTAATTAAATACAAGTTAAAGGGAAATCTCTCTGAACAAAATGCTGATACATTGCAATACACTAAAAATAAATATGTTTTAAGAAATATTTCAATGGACAGTAAACACAAGGGTACCTCTTCCAGGAATTGCTTTCAATTTATCCAAAACTATCATTTTGGTATAGTCAAAAAGCTGTATACAGAAAAAGTAGTTGGAGAATTCCGAATAAGGAGAAAATCCTCATTTGACTTTTCTTTCACATACTGGGTAAGCTTAAAATAAGCATCAGGAAACTCACAATTTACACCAAAATATTAGAGGAAAAGCAGTGCAGTTGATAATTTCATATTGGTTCAAAGAAGTATTTCATAAGCGTAGGAAAAAAATGCCTACCACAAAAATGTAATTATTTTCTTGTTCTGAACTGACAGCTTCCAAGAGAGACCCTTTTTCCTCCCAAATAGACCACCATGATGTACACACCCTTGCCCATTAAAAGGTACAGCTAATGCTGCTTATTGTTTCTAGACCTGAAAGCTCCTAAACATCATCCCTACTGATGTGCTCCAGCAAGTACGACACACTGAGTGTTTTGTTGTTACAGCACTCAGTTTTAGGGGTTTATATCCGTACTTTGCCTCTTTCTGATTCTTCTGCAAAGCTCTGTCAAACCTAATTTAAGATCTTCCAGTTAAATTTTACACTTATTTACCAATTAAGTTTTAAACACACTAAAGATGAATTCAACACAACACAGCTACGAAGAAAAAAATGCTGGAATTGCTGGAATGATTTAAGACCCTACTAAGACTGCCTGTTCAACGCGTGTGTGTGACCACAGATTCAACAGCTTTTGAGTTTCCATGAAATACAAGCAGTTCATGATACAGAAGTACATTTATTCCCCAGCATAAGTGAAATTACGCAGATACTAGGTTCTTAAGAGTACACAGACAATACCCACTGACACAGCTGAATTGGGCAAGTCAGTACAGACTTCTTCAATTTGTACATTTTAGCTAACTAACTTGATTTTAAAAGCTCAGACTAATTTGCTACTAGTTTATAGACAGTATCAATTAAAATGAATACATTAGTTTTCTTATATATATATAACTGATAAGGCAATTTTCACGCAGAATTATCAACTGCTAGACCAATCAGCTGAAGTAAGATAACCAGACAACAGTACTCCTTCCTTCTTCAGCCTCAAGTATGTTTATAGGCAAACCTTGCTCCAAATAACACACAAATATTCCCAATAATCAGCATTTAAGTTTGGTACATTAGAAAAACCATTACCTTATTAACTTTTTCTGCGCTGCTTCCTACAACTACAGAACAACCACAGGTCTGCAGGTGTGAACTAATTGCGCTGCAAATAGAAAGAAACATAGGTTAATACATTTAATCAGACTTTTCAAATAAAACAATTCTCATCTTCACAAGAAGAATGAAGTGATCCCAGTATAAATATAGGCCCATACCTATAGGCTTATACCTACAGGACCTCACACAGCTGTGTAGGTTACTGGTGAAATTCAGAAGTTTGACAGTATCTACATTTTCATTTTGATGTATAAAAAGACTGTCACTCAGAACTTCCAAACACCAGTTTTAGAGCAAACAAAAACTGTCTGCTGCTACTGTCTAACTGTATTACAGCATCTGTATACAATAATTCATCTAAAGTAACAGAAGACATATTAATAATGATGGATTTGAGAACATCTTGAAAGAAGATCTCTTCCATGATTGTCCTCATTTTCTGAAACTGTGGATCAGAAGCCAGTTTTGGGAGACTTGGCAGGCAAACTGTTCTGCTTTTGGTAACTACATGCTCAAGATCACGTCACAAGCTTGAGTCCCTTGGAATACACACAGGCATGCTGGCAGTTGCGTGATCTTGTCTTGTGAGTTGCCAGCAGCACAGATCTGATTTAGTTTATCTGAAGTTTGGAGGCTGCAGCAAATATACCTGAACTAACCTTGACAACTATGAACTTGTCCCTAAGAATCTTCTGTTGAGGGTTCTTATCCTCCCTTTCCCCCTACACTTTCTCAAACCAAACACCTGACCCACAGCTTCAAAAAGTCTAGAAACCCTAGAAAGTCTTGATACTATTAAAAATTTTTCTGCAATGTCTGTGAACACACGAAAGTACATTTATGCTGTCTTACTGGAGGATGCATTGAATGTGATTAACCAGTTCTAAAAGACACCCCTAATTGATAAGGACTATAATAGTTAGATTCCAACTCTGAAATTCTACAGGTGGATGTTCTAGTACACCTGCTACTATTTACCTTATCAAGTATATTCTGAGAGTTAAATTTCAGGCCATCTGAATACTTATGAATTCTTCCTTTGGGGCAGAAATAGATGTTCAGTTTGATTTAGAAGTTACTGAGAAAGCATGGCTGCTTTTCTTACTGGTTGGTATTGTTGATACATTTATTTAGTTCAACCCAACTTTTATTCAATTACATATATAAATCCACGCAACACTGTATTTAAGACTTGAAATCTGAACCTAGATCAACTGGTAATCTCTGCAGATAAGCTAAAAAGCAGACATTTGGACCCTTCACACAAATGGCCAAGTTATTCTTTTCTTTTCAGGACAAAATTTCCAGGGAGAAAAAGTAGCAAGAAGAGATAACTGACACCCTACAGTCTACTACCTGCCCAATAAATCTCCAGCTGGTATGAGAATAGCTCATTATTGTAGGATCAATGGCTCTAGTTGTTTGCAATAATCCAGTCCATGGTATGCGCTTCATTGTTTCCCAAATTCTCTGTGGAACTAAATACTACGTTATTGTGAAGAATTAGTTAATTTAACACATGCATTTCTGTAGTACTGAAAGCATCTGTGACAATGTATAAATAGATGGCACTAAGCACTACATAAATAAATGCAGTTACACCAGATATGTTCTGAAAGGTACCAGAACATCAGTTAAAATCTATGAATTATACTTTCCCACAGGAAGAGACCACGTTGCTTTCCAGTGCAACTACTTCTACTTGTACATTAAAAACAGGGGAAAAAAAGAGAAATGCACAATTTAATAATAATTGTTCTATATGGACGGCATACCATTAATGACTCTTATTTATGCAGTAAACACAACCAAACATTTTTGGTATTTCATAAAAATCTAAGACTTCGACTTATACTCTCATAAAATTAAATGTATCAAAGAAAAATTGATAGCAATTCTGTTTTCAAGCAAATGGCTGTGACCACAGTCTATAGAGATCCAGCTATTAGCCCAGACCTGCTGTTCTAAAAATACAGCAACTTCTACAGCATTGTATAGACAAAAATCTCAAAAAGTCAAATACATGTCATCCTTCCCCCTCCTATAAAAAAACCTAATCCAATACATGCTCACATGCACATACAGATAGAGAGAGATATATGCACACACAAGTCTAAGCCATTTTACTACAGCGTAAGTCAAAACTGAAATTCATACTTGAGGAGAAAGCCTTCATGGCAACTATCCCCAATGTCATCATCATTTAGCACTGTGTCACTTATCTGAAATGCAAGCAAATACAAACAAAGGTTAGACAAGTATCTGCAACACCTTCCAATTAACAGATTTTTGTTTTTAAGGATAGGTGGGAACCATTTCGGAACTATTTATGCTAAGTTCTAAGACTGCCCAAAAAAGCACCACCTTTAAAAGACCTTCTGACTTCAGCCAAAGGATATTGAAGATGAGAAAGTCACTCGATTATTAAATGTTCTTCACCAGTCACAAGTCAGATTCCTTCCAGTGATTTTTTCTATAACCTTATCCAGAATACTGGAATAAATTAGTGCACCTGTCATCACTTCTTCCATAAGAGCACTAACCCAAGCTGAAACAGGTATCAACATTAAAACCATTTACCTCCCCATCCATTTTGTTTTGCATCAAATAGCCTTGCCACTCCACTCTTAAAAATGGTATCCTACGCAGTCGATGTTGCTAAGCGCTGACCATAAAACCCGCTGTCAGTACTGTTATATTCACCAAACTTAACCAGTTACGTTAAACCATTCCCTACACGACTTCGGAGAACTTGATGTAAAACTACTGAAGCATGAAAGAATTTATGCTAGCTGTGGGGTTTTGTCTGCTGAAGAGAGTACCAAAGCAGAGAACCAGAGACACTTTTTTATTCAGAATGCAAAGAGCACCAGAACTTACATCTATTTCTTCCGGAACACTGTGTGATTTCATAGATGAAAGGAGCTCCATTACAGGAATGACTTCTCCTGTCAGCATTGGAATGATGCTCTGACCCTGTGCAATAAATAAAGTGCTTGAAGTAAAAGCACATTATGAAGTGTTTGAAGTTAGCATTACTATGAACTTGTAATATTACATGCAAAACAACTTTGACTTCCTATTGTTTAGAAGTGTGGCATGAGCAGAAATTCATGTACAGACTTCTTGGGCTTTGCTCATCAATTATTATAAACTGGAAACATACATTTTGCGTCTCGACATCATGTCTAAAATTTATCTTTGGGGTCCTATGCTAATTTTCACCATTGGTTTGATCGGCCTAGACAAGAAATATTTGGAGTGAGATAATTTCATCATACTGTATTACGTGCAACTACTGTTAAGCATTTTAGATCCAAGTCTGCTGTTTTAAGAATGACAGGAAACCAAAACCAGGCATATCAGTTATTAACACACAAAATTACTTCTCTATCTATCACAAGAAACTGAAGCCACAATTTCATATTTACAGTTTCAGAAATCAAATTCTTGTCACAGTCTTATCCATTAGGTCTCCGACCACATTGCAACGTGACAGACTCCGTACATCTCTATAACTCGAAAAGGTAATGACCTAGCAAAAAACCATCCTCGATAGGAGGCCAGCATGAATCTATGGAAGCTACTACCTTTACAGAGCTTCAAGTTCAAGTCAATGCCTTTCCTTTTCTGAAAGGTAATATTCTTCACAGATTTCCACTTTACCCATAAAATGATGAAACATATTTTCCTTCAACTTGTTCACAGCTTCCATCATGCTGTCTTCAGAAACTTTGCCTCCTGTGCATGGCAGGACATCAGCCAGTCCAAAGTATCTTCCTGGATCCCAAAAATAAGAAGCAGCACCAACTTCTACAGTCACCGGATGCAGCCAAATAGGTTTGTGATGGCATGCCACAAGCATCAACCAGATGACCCTTACCTGATCCTCCATTCTCTCTGTGCCTTCCAAGACAATCTTCTGGAAATGTTCTTGCCTCTCCTGAGCAAGAGAAGCAGTTAAATATAAAAGCTCTGGTATTTGTCTATATATGTATGCACACAACAGTCAAATGGTACAGTGTCTTCCCTGCGGAGTCACGCTTCTTGGATTCAAATTTCGATGTTCAAGTCTTTTTTCTTTTACAGAGTTGACAGCAGGAAGTGACGTCATTCTAAACAGATCAGTGCTCCCTGCTCTGCCCCCCACCAAACCTCTCACGCGCTTGGGCAGGAGTAGCAGGGAAGTGAGGGTGTGATGACAATGACAAAACATTAAGTTTCTTCATTACAGATCACGAAAATGCCACATGATCAGATTATAGTGCAGAATTCCACTTTATGTATGGATTTTTATTTTCAAATGGATAAGGTATGAACTGATGGTTCCTGATGCAAGAGAAAAATGAGATCTCCAGAATGAGAAAAATTATTTGTTTGGGGAGGGTAAGACTTTTTTTTTTCCGCACATCTTGAGACACTGACAAGTCTTCAAAACACTGTTTTATACCCAAGTACAGGAGACATGAAACCTCAAAATACACAAAACACAATGTACAAGAGACTAGACAAAGTTCTCACAACAGACTCATCACCAGCTGAATAGCAAACTTACAATGGAATCAAGTTATTATTCACAAAGAGGATTCGGCATTAATCACTGAAACAATCGATATAACACGCAAAAAATAGATGATGCTGTGAAAACTAATGGTATCTTTTGCGAGATGCTGACAGGTGATTGCATTCTTATTGGTTACTCATTAGTTTCCCGTGACTGAACTACTCAAAAGTTGATCAAGTGGGAAAAGAGTTTACGTAACTTCGAGCAGATGAACAGCAAACAAGCTACAGTAACTTGCCCTAAAACAGTAATAAAAATTGTCTAACCATCTAAAAGAAGCATCTGTGAAAAACAGCACTGGAATGAGGCAGATTCCTTAAGGCTACCTTCATCCTTGAGTTCAGCGTCAGTGAAGTCAGACATGCATGACAATGAAGTTCCTTTAAAAGAAGCCAATCTTCATGAAGATAATGCCAAACAAATGGTGTAAACCACTTCTTTTTGGAAATATAACTGCTCAGAATTATCAGACAAACATCTGGAACCTGAAATTGAAGTAGATAAAAGGGGTTTCTAATCCCATGTGGATGATTTGCTTGGAGTCGCTTGGCTTTCTTTGCCAGTCTGAACACTGTTCCATTTTTCTCCTAGTCCTCGAGTTCAGGTTTCTTCTCTTTTAAAGTCTAGCTGGAACTGTTGTCCAACTCTGCACAGAACTCATGAGAGCTGATAACCACAACCATTAGAAATTCCAGATCAGATACACAGTTCTTTTCAGATATGACTCCAACACTTCTTGTTCCGTTGTTGCCATAGTTGCTGAACTGTTTCAATGCGCAAACTACAAAATGCGTGTGTTTTAATTTTATATTATAATTCTACAACTTATGCCTAACTTTTAATCTACATTTTCAAAGCAACTCTCTCTCTTATAGGTAAGGGTGCAGAACTGCAGATACATGCTGGGATCTTTGATCTTCCTCAAAAAGAAAAAAAAAAAAAAGAAAGAAGAAAAGGAAGACAATAAATGTCTATTTCAGAATGTGTCACTGTCTCAGCTAACCCAGCTGGCCTATCTGCTTCAAGAACATCTGAAAAAGAATGAAGAATTTAATGACTAATTTCTAAGGAAACTAGTAGAAAGTGTTTCTTTGTCATTCTCAATGCCACTTGAAGACTATTTCTGGTGTGGAAACATACTGATATGGATCAACGTCCAGAAAGAGAGAAGATGTACTACAGGTAAGAACGATGGACAAGTCATATTTGACGACTCACGTTAAAAGTCAGTACAAAGGGCACTAAATGACAGAGAAGCAATGTAATCAAGGACATGAGATAGCATTCACTTACGTCAAAAGTACTAATGTCCAGCAGGCTTTTAGTGGACTAGATTTGGAATGAAACATTTGTGTTGCTACTATACTGAAAACAAAGGTTTATGTCCTATCATTCCTCTGAAAAACAAACCCCAGAAGTATCAAATGCCAAGGTGACAGAAAACACTGCCATCCATCATCAGGCAATGCAGCAAAAATCAGTGGAGTTTGTTCATGTAACAAAAACTAAACACCACCACAAAAATTAACATTGGCTCATTGTTTCTGGAATCTTAATTCATTCAGATAAGAGCACTCAAAAAGGGAAGTTTAACATATGTTGAGGAGAGGTCTACAAACAGAAGAGGAACAAAAACTTTATCAGACAAACATGCATCACACACATTACAGCTGACATGCAATCTACTGCTCTAAGACAACTTGTACTCCATGAAGACGACAGAGATTTTAATCTTTATTATTAGAAAGTCAAACAATACATGACAATTTTCACTTAATAAGGAAATATCCATAATGTACCCAAAGGTAAGAGCTGCAATTCTTCAGAAAAACTTAGCATGTTTTCCTTTTTGAATTTCAAAAGTAGAAATACTTGGACTAAAGTACATGTATTTTCATGGCTCTCTCCTTAGTTTTAGACAAATTTAACACCTGCCAAATTGTTTGTTGATACCCTTTTTTTTGAAAAATAAACAACAACATTAATTACATCAGTTCCCTTTTCTGGGACCTCAATAGTAAAAACAATGATTTGAAACACAGTAGATTTACAATTCTACCTAGTTTAAACACACTAATTAATGGTTAAAAGCAACAATGTATATCGAATTCAGAGAGATGAAAAACTGTACAGGATACCTATTTCACCTAGGTAGCCTGGTGCAGGTTATATACTATTACCGGGATAAATCACGTGGCTAAAAACCTCAGCCCTGAATTTGCTGACATATTGATAACTTTTAACCTTCAAAACTGTATACCTGTAGAGAGGTCAGCCTCCTCTTGAGTTTTTGTGTCTGGATTGCTACATAACAGGTGTCACAGAATCTTAATTCTTGCTTTTGCTCAAGACAACTTGGACAACTGTTTTTAGTAATGAACAATAAACCTACCTTATGCATCCATATTCTTCCTTTCCTTATAATATGTGTTAACCTATCCACGCACACTCTGTGAAGCGGGAGGTAGAAGCCAAGTTCACTTTGTGGAAGTATAATTGATAGTCCGTATGTGCTCCTGTCTCCATTCCAGTTTCCATCAAAGATTAACGACACAATAATTACCCTTTTTTCTGCTAAGACGAAGAATTTCACATCTATTGCACCACTTTCTGCATTCCGAAGTATTTCTCCATTCAGGGTGTGATTAGCAAGAAAAGTTATTTCACCATCACTGAGAAGTACCTGTTCCGTCTTTGGGGCCCAGATATGTCGCACTCGGGGGCCAAGAATGTTGTCCCAGTAAGCGAAAGTGGCAGCTAATAAAGGTGACTCGCCATTCAAAGAGATCTCTGTTTTAGCAACTGCAGGAGATGGTGGTGGACAAAGAGCTGACATGCCTACTTCCTCTCTCATGTGCAACTGAAATGCTTACATTACCTAAAATAGAGTTTTCATAGAAAAAAAAAAATTAGAGCAGCACTCATTATCTTGTTTCCAAATAAGACTTCAAGAGACAAGCCGATTTCTGCACGTGACATTTCATTGTAGACTTCATTCCGGAAGGAAGTGTATATGCACACGCCCCACATAATGAAGTGGTATGCTTTACAAATGTTAGTCAGTCAGACCTCAAATACCCTCTGCTCACTATACAAGTATGACGAGCCTTCACAACATTCAACTTGTGTCAGAAAACTGACATACAATAAATATACCCTTTACATCATGGTGACATGCAGGGTGCTGCGGTACAAGACAAATGCTTGGCACTTTACAGAATGCGCTGATGGAAAATTCTTCATATTGTGTAGACACAAACCCTTAAACATTTTCCCTAGCAGTTTCCAACAACCCTACAGCTTCCCCATTTTGATGGTGCTGCAGCAGACAACAGGAAGTTTCACCTTCCCTAAAAGTCATGCTAGAGTCACAGGAACACATTAAATAAAAAAGTTTTATGAACTCCGCCCAGGATGGAAAAGCTAAAACAGATCTATCTCGACAAGATAGATCACGACCAGAGCTCCGCTTTAGCCCCGCCGCCTGCAGCACCCCGCGTGAAGGCAGAGGAGCAGCAGCACCCGTCCGTCTCACCGACACAGCTGCAAGCGCACGCACCTCTGGCACCCTTCCGTTTCACGCATCTCAACTTTTTTCTTTCCATGTGAGCGTCCCTAGTAAGCCTGCCCAGGAGAGTGTCCTCACAGCAACAGGGTATAAAAGCGCCTTTCTCTCCGGCTGCTTCCCCGGCCCGACCGACCGACGCTCGGCCGTCCCCCGCCAGCCGGCCACCAGCCCGGAGGCCGACGATCTCTGAGACTCCACAGGCGACTTCGCGGTTTCCAGGGAAGGCGAGAGAGCTCGCCAGTCCCACCCCCCGCCTCCTCACGCTGACGGGCTGACGAGAGGCGTCCTCTCACCGCAGTCCTTCCACCAACGCCAGCCGCCGCCACCCGAGGCAGCCGTGGCACACCACGACCGCCCGGAGGCTGCGCCCCCGCCTTCCCAGCCCGGATCAGGCCCGTTTCGCAGCCTCCAGGTCTGGTCCCAACTTCGGAAAGGACCCCACACCCCGGTGAGACGAGCTACGAGGAGCCCCGGCCCCCTTCCTCCGCCACCAAGAGGGGCCGAGAGCAGCCCCCGGGGCGGACAGCGCTACGCTCCCCTCGGCCCCGCCGCGGCCCCGCGCCCGCCTCACCTGCGCACCGCCCATCGCCCCGCGCATGCGCTCGCCCCCTAACCGCTGCCCACACAGCGGCGGGCCTCAGCGGTGCTCCCGCGCAGGCGCGGCACCGCCCCTCGGC
>Ga0065711_1029161_pt1 | contig 37335 bp, 23 predicted proteins | sample Hoacrofraction12_FD_59098 | JGI IMG/M metagenome (GOLD analysis project Ga0065711, IMG submission 59098) | Hoatzin crop microbial communities from Cojedes, Venezuela - Epithelial fraction 12 v2 (version 2) | ecosystem: Host-associated > Birds > Digestive system > Esophagus > Crop | place...
CGTTAATGATTACCTAGGGACTAAACCCTCTGTTCCCAGACCTAATGTCCAGATGGGTAGGGCTGTACAAGGGACATAGCAGCATTGTTCGTGCTTTATGATTAACTAATTCCATCACCGTGGTTACAATACCAGTATTCCCTTGCTGTCTTAAAGGTTTGCTGAGGGCGTTTGAGCTGTTTGCAGAGGCATCCAGAAACGAAAGGACAGGTGGCAAGTTGGCTTACCAGTTTTTGCCAAGAGACGACACCCTGTGAAGAGAGGCAGGGTTGGTTGTGGGTCCTGCCTGCATCTCCAGGAGTAGCAGGGGAGGTGGCTTTCACCAGCACTAGAAGGCACTGCTGCAGCCACACAGCGCAGCTGACCAAGCCATGGCCAGGCTCCAGCAAGCCAGGGTCTCTCGCCATCCTTTTGTTCTGATTCCCAAGCGTGTGGCAATCAGTCTGTCCCCAGGAGAAACAGGGTGTAAATCACTAATTAATGCCTCCCGTCTGCATGCAATTCAAGCCCATTTGTGCTTGAGGGAGATATGCAGCACAGACTCCCCAGAGAGGTAATTCTATAATCTGTTACTAATCACTGAGGATTCAAACCCATTTAAAAGCATGTGCCTGTGACTTGTCCCCATGCAAACATCAGTTACAGTCTTTCTGATGCTATGGCCTGAAAGACTGCAGCACAGGGGAGGCTTTTCAACACTTGTTCCCCAGCCCTGACATCCAGCTTGTTTGATTGTAGGTGGTAATGTTATTTAAGGCGGCTGTGGTGTTCCCTGCTGTTTAGAGGATGGTTGAGGGAATTTCCTGAGAAGCCACAAAGACACCATGGCACAGTAAAAGTCAGAAGGCATTAAGCTTTTCCAGGGCATCATGTAAGCAAGTACAACAGTTTGTAGTAGTAAGTCAAGGTTTGATGCTGCACACACACTGTTATGTGTGTTAAAAGGTTCTGGAGATCCTGGCCAGAACTGGGACCCAGTGTGTTAAGCGTCAATCAGCTATAGAGGAGGTGACACGAAAGAACTCGCCTAAGAATTTTTGAAGCCAACAACCTGATGCCCAAATAAACCCAGACCCCTCCTTGGTCAGTTCTGGGTGTTAGAGCAGTCTTTAGGCATTTAATTTAGCTAATATAAAATGTTTTACTACAAGTGCTTTTTGAAATTGAGGCAACCAGGAAATCTCATATACTTCTGGCTTTAGCTCAACTTGCTGAGATGTTCATGTGGCAAGAAACATGTCCCAGCAAGTATAAACTGGGACAAAGGAGGAAATCAGGTTTTTACTCTTCCCATTTCAGTGCCGGAGGTTGCTAGCAGCCACCCTGCTGGAAAATGACATCACCAGTGATCACAGCAGAATGCCAGTCTGTAAAACCAGTTTGCCAGCCTGTTTTCCTGTCACTGGGAGGAGTTTTCTGTCTGTGTATTTATCTGTCTTTTCAGCTTTGGAACTTGAAATTTACAGACACCACTAATCTTTTTACAAAAAATAAATAGGCTCTAATTTTATTCCTGCAATCAACTATGGGCATAAATTTTCCCCAGCAACATTTAGCTGTAGCATTGCCATATACAGATAAATTTCCATACATCAAGTATTTTCCCTAGTAATTGAGAGTTAGAGTTTCTTCACCAACAGTGTTTTTGTGAAGGCAGCCTGACTGATTTCTTTAATTAGTTGGCAGTCATGCAACATTGTGTTTAAAAATGTACAAATATCAAAGATTTGAGGATTCATATTGAGACCGTGGCATCTTTGTGTGTTTCAAGTGTGGAAGTTTCCTTTTCTCACTGGTGAAGTAGAATTTCAGCTCAGTCCTTACGGACTAAGTCTAACCCCTGTACACAAGAAGAAAATCTCTCCCTTTTCAAGGGGACATCCAGTCTGGACCTGCAGAGCTGCTGCAGTGAGTGCTGGAAGGGACGTGAGCAGGGCTGTGCGCATCTCCACTATCTCCTGGCCAGTGCACCTCGCTTCTGTTGACTCGTGCTGCAGAGAAGCGCCAGGGCAGGAGATGGGCTGGAAAGCCTGAACATTATCATGAAGATCTCCAGCCAGGTCTAATGCTCCCTCTGTTTCATGAGAACCAAAGCAAATATTGTAAAAGTTAGTTATTGTTCCCAAGAGATTAACTGCCAGCCAAAAAAATACATTTAAAAGCTGTTTCTATTGCCAATATGAAATGCTCTGTTTGTGTAGATCTTGTGATGACACCTTAATAGCCATAGCTTATCTCTGTGGTCTGTGGGACTCAGTGCACTCTGGTCTTAACATCACTGGCAATTTAGGGGAATCAGTCTTTAATCTGCCTTCATAACTGAAGTTTTTTCCTCATGAGTTGCGTAATTTTGGATGCAGTCCTCTAAGGGGTGGATACGGCTCTTTGGAATCAGCCTGAAATTCTTCAGGAGCTCTTGGAGTTCATCACTGCTTAGTGCTTCTTTGCCAGCCTTTCCTTATGCAGGTTGGCTTTTCCTTTCTTTCATTTCCCTTCACATACTCCTGAGAGAAGAGTCAGGGGTGGTATCAGCAGGCTGCTGCATTTTATGCTATGTGTTTTTGTTTGGCCTGGATAAATGCCAGGTGCCCATCAAAACCACTCTATCACTCCCCCTCCTCAACTGGACAGAGGAGAGGAAATACGATGAAAGGCTCGAGGGTCGAGACAAGGACAGGGAGAGAACACTCACCAATTACTGTCATGAACAAAACAGACTGAACTTGGAGAAAAAAGAGAGTTTAATTTATCACCTATCAAATCAGAGTAGGATAGTGAGAAATACATCCAGATCTTAAAACATCTTCCCCCCACCCCTCCCTTCTTCCCGGGCTCAACTTCAGTTCTGTTTCTCACCTCCTCCCCCCCTCCCCAAGTGGCGCAGGGGGGTGGGGAATGGGTGTTATGGTCAGTTCATCACACATTGTCTCTGCTGATTCTTCCTCCTCAGGGGGAGGACTCCTTACACTCTTCCCCGGTTCCAGCGTGAGGTTCCTTTCACAGGAGACAGTTCTCCACAAAATTCTCCAAAGTGAGTCCTTCCCACGGGCTGCAGTTCTTCATGAACTGCCCCAGCGTGGGTCCTTCCCATGGGGTGCAGTCCTTCAGGAACAGGCTGCTTCAGCGTGGGTCCCCCATGGGGTCACAAGCCCTGCCAGCAAACCTGCTCTGGCGTGGGGTCCTCTCTCCATGGGTCCACAGGTCATGCCAGGAGCCTGCTCCAACGTGGGCTCCCCACGGGGTCACAGCCTCCTTCAGGCATCCACCTGCTCTGGCATGGGGTCCCTTCCACAGGCTACAGGTGGATATCTGCTCCACAGTGGAACTCCGTGGACTGCAGAAAGACAAACTGCCTCACCATGGTCTTCATCACAAGCTGTAAGGGAAGACTCTCTGCTCTGGCGTCTCAAGCACCTCTTGCACCCCCTCCTTCTTCACTGACCTTGGTGTCTGCAGAGTTGTTTCTTTCACATCGTCTCACTCCTCTCCACTGCCGTTTCACCGCAGTATTTTTTTCTTCCCTTGCTTAAATATGTTATCACAGAGGTGCTACCACCATTGCTGATTTGCTTGGTCTTGGCCAGTGGTGGGTCCATCTTAGAGCCAGCTAGCACTGGCTTTATCAGACATGGGGGAAGCTTCTCACAGCTTTTCACAGAAGCCACCCCTATATCCTCCCCACTACCAAAACCTTGCCAGGCAAACCCATAACACTATATTAGTTTAGCATTCTTCAGGTTCGAAAGTGTGAAGGAAAGCCTTCACAGAAAATCTGCTTGGTGATCTGTGGTGTAGCCTTTTAACAAAATTCTTTGCTGAAGACAGTAAAGTAAAACAAACTTTACTTTGATTAAGGTGTGTCTGTTAAGCTTATTCCTGATGGGGCTTGTGAACAGAACATACAGCTGAACATTTTAACCACAAGTCATATGAGACTGAAAAAAACAACCTATAACCTTCTGAGCCTTTCATTAAAGATGTGCAGCCAAAGGCTGGACCACGGTGACGATTCGGCAAAAAGCCGTAGACTGCCATGGTCACACCAGGCACCCTGGCAGGATTGTTTGTGAATGACAGCTGAGTATTGTTAAAGAAGTGAGAGTCCCTAATTTGCATGCAGTAAAGATCACTGATCTGGTAAAACTGCATAATCCTCAGGAACATACTCTAGTGAAGACAGACATTTCAGGGAGGAGGCAGAGAGGGTGCAGTGTTTCTGGAGCCCCCTCTCAGCCCTTCCACGGTGGCCAACATGAAGCACAGAGATCTGCAGAAGTATCGAAATTAATATAAAGAACAAAATTCAATGCCTAGAAAGGGGGTGGGGGTGGGGTGGACAGAAGGTTTAGTGCAGGAGCCAGATGGTGGATTGTTTTACCACATTTCCATAATCAACTCTAAGAGTATATTCTAAGTGAAAACACATCAAAAAAAAGAATCAGAGGGTAAAAACACACACAGAGAGATAAGCAGCTGTTGAGGACCTCAGAAACTGTTTCTGTCAGCTGCTGAGGTAGGTGAATATTCTTTACACTCTGCAACTAGTAATACAGTTGCATATCTGTCCATGAGAAGCTATCTCCAGTGGTGGGCTCAGTGAGCTGGAAGTGCAGTTCAGAGAAAAATTAACAGAATCCGCTTCCCTCTCTCTCTCTGGGTCCTCCTCATCCATTAGCTCATTCTTCAGTTTTCTCTTTCTTCCCTCACCTGCACCACCACCTCTGCCAGGCTCTCTTCTCCGTATCCCCCATCAGTGCAGGTAGTCCTTTCTCAGGCAGACCTTCTCTGAAGTCTCTTGGAGCAGAAGAAAAAGTCATCATACAAAGTGTAATCAGTTATAGGGAATATTAATCATGAGCGAGTGTGTATCAGGATGCCTATACCCCAACTCGTGTGCCAAATTCTTTCCTCCCTCCCTGCTGACTCACCTGTGCAGGGCTGCTCCAGGTCTCCATCTGAGGCAGGCTGAGATTTACTTCAGGAAATAACCCCAAAATGTGGCTTTGCTGACGCACTCCCTCAATCTCCCCTGTCAGAAACCCAGATTGCTTCATTTACAACATGGGTGAGATCTAGCATGAACAGATGTCCCAGCAGAGAGAGATGTGTCTGTCACAGAGCACAATCATAGAATGGTTTGTGTTGGAAGGGACCTTATAGATCATCTAGCTCCAACCCCCCACAGAAAGAAGAATTTTGGAAGACAGTGGTTTTTTCTTCTCCCTGGTCCAAAATTTATCAAAATGTCTCACGGCTGGGTCTGGGCATATGCAGGAGTCCCAGTCTCTGAGACCCAAAGCCTGGACCACAAGTCCTGAGGAAACCCACCCATGCAGCTTCTTTTCTTGGGCCTGTTCTCTGCAGTCAGGTTTTCCCAGCCAGCTTCATAGACATCATTGCTATAAACTGAGTATTGGATGAGGAAGAACACAGTATGTGTTGCTCAGACTGGGGATTGCCTTGAAAACGCACTGTGCACGGGACGGGCAAACCACAGAGGGGCTCAGCTCAGCGTCAGCGTCATCTGGGAGCACTTACAAGGCTGGCCAGAGGCACAGGAGACAGGGCAGAGACCTTGCTTAGCAGCTTCCTAGGAGAGGAAAAGAGGTCTGGCTGCTTCTCTGCCTGCAGCAGGGCCCTGGAAAGCCAAACTGGGTGTATGTGCGCATGATGCAGTAACCCTTCCCTCCAGTAACAGCCATTTCTTTTCTCTCCCATTCCAGGGGTGTCAGTGGGAGCAGACAGCCCGCCTCCTCTGAATCTCTGCCCAGCTCTGTTCCTTCGCTTTCTTGGGAAGGAATATCCCAATCCCGACCAGCCCTCGACTCATCATCCTTGGGCAGCTAATATCCAGTGCCACCTGTGCTGCAGAGAAGATGTAAGCTTGGCTCTCATGGTGTGTGTACGTGGGAGTGTGTGTTGGTGTTGAAATGATTTCTATTCGTTCATCAGTATGTGATTTATTTAAAAAATAAATAAAAAGTCCTGTGAGCCATAATGTATTGTTTAATCAGCAAAGAGCTAGTTAACAAATGAAAATGTGTGGCTGAACCAGTTGCAAAATTCTTAGAAAACAATTCAGTGATTGCATTGAAAGGAAAATATCCCAGAGAAGTTCTTCCCGGGGGAGGAACGCAATTCAGATTCTGCTGAGTCCTCTTTGAATAAATGAGGACTATCTGGATGGGTACCTTCAAAGAAGAGCCAGAGAGGAGCTATAAATAAAGGTATTGAGCTACCTTTCATACTGGGAACCGGTTTCACTTGGAACCGTTTTAAATGATAAGCTACACTGCAATAAACCTCAGAGATAAAGGCTCCATGTGTATATGTGTGTGTGTCTTGCTGTTAGAGAATAACTTACACTTGCTCCAGCCTGTTACATCACTGACACTTAACGCTTTCATCTATTAGGTCTGTTTGTAGTTCATGATAACAAAACCCAGAGGGATTCAGAGGCATGCTTTCAAGCACAACTGCTGGAAGGAAGAAGTCCAGTCCGAGTGAGCAGCTGCCCTCCAGATGAGGCTCCGCTTGTATATGAAGATTGTGTCTGCAGGTACAGCTTCAGCACTGCTGGGCCCCATGCTTGGGAGTTTTGTTTGGCATTGGGTAGTCCTGGAGGCAGCCCAGGGATGAGCATGGAGAACCTCTTGCTGGCATTGAAGTCCACGCTAACCCAGTGGTCCAGACACTGTGGCTAGTATCAGGAGAGGCTGCTGGTGTTTGGGACCTCTGGAAATTCAGAAAGCTGTTGACAAATGGACCTTTGTGCCTGTTCATCATCCCTTTCACAGGCTTTGTCCTGGTAACTGCGAAAAGCTGCAGCCTGTGAAAAGAACAGAAGAAGTATCCCAAGACTCAGTCAAAAGTGTCTGCCTGGTCCCTTACCTCCAGCCAGCCCAAAGGGCTTGAGCAGCTGATGTGCAGAAAGACAACAGAGAGGTAAAGCTAAGAGCAGACTGTTCTAGCTGATTCCCAGTGTGTCCAGAAACCAAAGCAACACGGCGCATACAGGAGCTGATGCCCTGGCAGGAGAGTGCAGCTGGCTGTGGGACACAGGGTGCTCACACTGTAACAGCAGGTTGTGCCGTGACCTGACGGGTACGAAGGGGTCACAGGGTACTGGTGGGCTGTGTCCTCACCCCAGCTCTTTGCCATGCGACAGAAGGGGACAGTCTGACACGTTGTGTCAGCCCCAGCTCTTGTGTCAACCAGAGTCCTCTCTGGGCTCTGAAGCCACGGGGCAACTTAGCAGAGCACCAGGTTGAGAGAGGTGCATGGGGACCAGAGTATCAGCAGGGTCTGAAAAGCAAGGGCAGAGGTGATATTCAGGGGGCAGGAGGCCAGGAATGGGATGGTTTGGCAAAGCTCTGCAGGATATTGCACAGGGCCTGCATGTCCTCCAACCCAGCCAGATTTAAGCTTGTTCAGCTCTCTCCAAAATCTATGGTGTTTTAGAAGAGCAAAGAACTAGATGGCAAGCTCTTAGTGGCTACTGTGGTTGCTCAGAGATGGCCAAAGGCCAGAAAACACTCACGAAATTTCTACATGAAGATCTTCTTTCCTAGGCTTGGAGTGGAAAGGGGGAGCTGTTCTGCCAGGTGTATTGTCTGATGGGGCTGCCAGAACAGACTGCATGACCATCTCCATTTTCCCAGCTCTGTTGCTGTAAGAAGGGGCAGCTGCTAATTTATTTGTTTCTGCACCATGAATAGGATCAGGGGAAAAGCCTGGAAACAGTGACACAAACTGACCCTGTACATAGCGAAATATGTAGAGACAAACATTTTATGTCTGAAGCAGTGGAGCAGTTCCAAACATTTTTTCATATTCCGTATCCTGCCTTTCATGTCTTCAGCAGTAGGAAAAATGTTTTCTTTACATTTCTGCCTGGAAAAACAATTAGGAATATTAATTGCGTTGACTAGGAGGTGGAACAGGAGTTGGCCAGGAAGGACTTTTCTTTGCTTGTAAACAGGAAGACTCAACCTTTCCCGCCATTCTCCATGATTTGGAGATGAAGTTGTTGTGAGGATTTCAAGGAGATGGAAAATGGGTCTTCAGTGGGAAAACCAGCACAATGAAGAAATAAAAAAAAGAGAACAACAGAGGAAAGGCCCTGGTGCTGTCATGCTCCAGGAGCAAACTGCGCTTCCTTCCTGCTGGGGGTAAAAGCCATGTGAAGGGTGCAGGCACCTCATCGGCTCTTTGGAAGTTCTTCAGGATTTTATTGTAACCTAATGGCCTCTGTTGAGAGGTGTGGAAACACTCGACGCCCTCTCCCCTTCCTAAATGGCAGAGATCTCATAGGCGTAAGTCTGAGATACACGCAGAGCTCTGCACCTTGCTCAGCTCCACTGTTGCAAACTGGTCGGGGTTCCATGAAAAGGGGTGTCCAGGGAGAAAACTCTTCTTCTTTACTCAGGTGCCTTAAATTACCGCTCTGAAGCCCAGTATTTCTGCCCAGAACTTGGCATGTGGGGTTTGGCTTGTTAAAAGTTGAGCATTTTTTTTTAGAAACATGGCTTTTATGGTAAAAATTGACTTAGGCTTTGATGATTATCAGTCTTGACCTTCGTCCCTCTGCTGAGTGCACCATCGTGCAACACTCTTTGAGAATGTGAACTCTTCCATCGCATCCTCTGAAAGTACCAGAGTGGAGTCTATTTAATAATTTTCACCTTTTTTACACTGCAAAATACTGTGCATTTATGTAACCTGCCATGCAATTTTCCCTGCCAACAATTTTAAATAAATTTTGTCTGAAACTACTGAGAACCTTAAATGTCCCCTCGAAGTTATTTCAATGAAAAACTGTTCTTTTTTATTTTCCTTTTTTGGAATGACAACTAGCTTCATTCGTCTGGGGGCTATTGTGTCTTTCTGTTTTTCCCAGCTCAAAATCACTCCCAGGGCTTCTGTCTGCTCAGGGAGCAGAGGGCCAGGGCCACCTCACCACACTGGGAGTGCAGTGGCAGATGGCTGCGTCTTCTGGGCACGTGGCAGTCGTCAATCAAAGATGTCCTCATGTTGTCATCTGAAGACAAGAACATGATGCAGACTAGACTTTCAGCCACCTCAGATGCCTATGCAATGGGTGGAAATGTGCATGTCAAATATGAGGTCTGGTTACTTGTGTGCAAAAACCAAGGAAAATTTGCAGATTTGAGTCTCCTTTTATGTTGCATTTCAGGGCACTTATCCTTAGGTCTTCCCAGCACCCAGGGAGCTAGGACAGGGCTCTTTGATAACACCAAGCAAGTCGATTCGCCTCACTTTGCTTCACTGTTCTCATATTATGGGGAAAGTGAAAACAGTAATATTAGCTGCTTCTTGAGGATATTGTGGAAATGAGCTGGCTGCTGGCTGCAGAAAGCTGCAGGATCCTGAGCTGGCAGTGACTAGACAGACCATGTGTTGTTACTTTATACTGAATAAACAAAGTAATTTCCCAAGAGTCTTTAAGATAACATTGCCTTTTAGTGAGTGTTAACTGACTTTTCTTTAAGGCACCCAATTTGTCCCTGTGCCCCTTAATTAACACCATATTGGCCCAAATGTTCTTGGGATAAGGCAAATATTTTAAAAATTAAGTTTCCAGTATGTTATCTTTGCCAAAAGCAGTGTCTTGTCCTTTGTGCAGTGATTCACCGTGTCCATTCCCCTTCCTCCTGCAGCGAAGTGGCAGTGCCAGCCAGTGGCTGAGCGTCCCCGCTGACATCCTGGATGTTCCCAGAAACAGCTCTGTCCTCCAGCCTCTGCAAAACAGGAATAGCTATCGAGGTTACCCAGGTGGGACGTGCCAGGGACCTGCATCATGTCCGATGACTAGACACTTGAACAAGAGGAGGGATAGAGGATGCTGTGCCATAACAGGAGTTTAAAATTGAAATCTAGAGGCACTGGGAGCCTGGCAAAGCAGATGGTGCTGCAGGGCCCATGGGAACAGGATGCCACCCGTCTACACTAGTTTCAAGAGCTGACAGCCACCACTTTGAGTCATGGCCAGATTATGATGGAAACAGATTTCTAGCAGCTGAGGATATTTGGCCATTTCTACGCTGCAGCTCCCTGCTTGTAGTATCCCAATGCTTTTGAAGGATGTTCTTGAACACACAACATAGAGACAGTATCTAACTGCAGAAGTTCCACGGCAAAGGGCTGTTTTGAAGTCAGTAGCTAAGGACATGCCCTCATTTGTATCTTTTGAGCAAATGCAGATGTCTCCAAACTCCAAGTCTGCAAGTTGCAAAGTGCAACCAGCACTTTGTAAACAGGGAACAGAAGTGTCCTGGCACCAAAGAGAGCTGCCTGCCTGCACCTGGAAAGGAAGATCACCGCTGAGCAACTGAGACTCATTGTGTGGTTCTTGGGAGCCCCTGTCAGAGACCCTTTTCATTTTACAGGGCTTTTTCTGCCCTGCTTGGCGTTCTGAACTTCCTTTGCTTGGGAAGCACTGCAAAGAGCCTGGGGCCAGCAATGCCTTCCACCAGCTTTAAATAGGGCTCAGCTGCTCCCTAGGATAGCTGCGGAAAAGAAGTGCAAACTCCCTGCCTGCAGTGTGGGTTTTCCTTGGTGCAGTCTGTACCCAGTGCTGAGACCCTCTCCTGCCCCAGAGTTCAGCACCGGCATTAACTGGGGAGCAGCTGCCCTGTGCTCACCCAAAATCTTGGCTCTTGGTTTATATTCCTTTTTACTGAGCCACAGCAAGTTAGTCATCCTTTTATTTTAACCCTTTATCCTCCAAAATTTCCTGTTGGCTTCAGTGTCTGAGCAGCCTGAGGAATACCCTGGAGATCATAAAACACGCTCTGTAATACAGCTCAAGCAGTCCTGGGGCCATGCAGTGCTCTATCAGTGAAAGTTTCCTTTGACTGAGTTATTCCCCATTAGTCAAATGTTGTGCATTTCTGCAGCAACAGCTACAACGACTATGCAAGTTTTATAAGGTGGTTAAATAGACAGACCAACTACATTCGTTTTCACCCTGAAGCCAAGACAGGAATAGGTCTCAGGATGATTTACTTTGGATGCAGGACTGTTTCTCACATCCAAAAATTTGGTCCATGCATGTCTTGGCAAGGTTGCTTTGCTCATATGGTTGTTGCTACAACTTTCCTCTGTTTTCTGACTTGAGTGGTCTTTGATGAAACGCTTCTTAAACGTGATAAAAATAGTGAAAACTGAAAGCATTTTAAGCTCGCCCAGGGTCCATTTCATTCACCTCCCTTGTCCACTAGTAACAGCAGAATATCCTCCTCTCCCAAGCCTCCATACCTGGGAGCACTGATGCTCTCTTTCAGATCTCTCAGATTTTCTCCCATTGTTTTTCTCAACTATTTAGATTGCAAAATCTTTGGACAAGGACCGTCTCTTTTAAGATGTGTAACACCTAACACAAGCAAGATCCTGATACAGTCTGGGGCCCCTGGGCATTACTGTAGTGCAAAGAGAAAATAATAGCAATAGCTCTCAGACGTGCAAAAAGAGGAGAAGAGCAGTGCAGAGGTGCTGGGAGTATGAGTCACAAGACCATGCCAGCTCTCTAGCAGACACCTGCAGTGAATCCTATAAAAGGAAGAACAAGCTCATGTTACTGCTTTCGGAAAAGCATGTGAAAATATTCTGTGATATTTTGTGTGCTGTGCTTGCTTCTGTTTTCCCTTTGTCCTGTATGCGGTCTGGGTCCAGGAGATCTCAGTGGCCCTTTGGGACGAAATGGGGAATTGCAGCCATGAGAGGTGAGGCAAAACCAATGATTTTAATATCAAACCAGGACCTTCTATTCCTTCTTCCCATGTCTCCTCCAGCCCTTTCAGAGACAAAAATGTGACGGAAAAAATGTGAGTTGGTGAAGAAAATTAGAGGAGAGAGGAACTAGCACACAGAACAGCCCTTTTGGCACTCATGGACATGACTAAACGTATATTTGGCTTTTTGGCCTGGGGACATTTGCTCCTCTGCCCAGCTGACTGATACAGCCCTTGTTGCCCAGTCACATTTCACTACTGACTGCCAAGACTCCAGTAAGGGATTTCAATCCACTTGAGTGTTCCAGTCTCTTTTGTGGAGCTATGGGGTTAAACAAGACAGGCTGTGTTTGCTAAGCTCTATCTCGATGTTGAGAGAGCGTTGGGGTCACCTCGAGACAGGAGCTGGTGGAGCCACAAACTCCAGGATGCTGCAAGAGGCCTGGGCAGACACTGAGAGGGAGGACAGAGCCATGTCTCCATTTGCATGGGAAAGAAGAAGCAAGAAACTGAGCATTACACTGGTAGAAAGGATCCACTAGCATGGAACACACTCTGCCCTAAACACACTTGTCCATAGAATCGTAGAACTGCAGAATCATTTGTGTTGGAAGGGACCTTTAAAGGTCATCTAGTCCAACCTCCCTGCAATGAGCAGGGACATCTTCAACTAGACCAGGTTGCTCAGAACTCCTTCCAATCTGACCTTGAATGTTTCCAGGGAGGAGGCATCTGCCACCTCTCTGGGCAACCTGTTCATCACCCTCATTGTAAAAAATTTCTTCTTTATATCCAGTCTAAATCTACCCTCTTTTAGTTTAAAACCATTACCCCTTGTCCTATCGCAACAGGCCCTGCTAAAAAGCGTGTCACCAGCTTTCTTATAAGCCCCCTTTAGGTACCGGAAGGCTGTTAGAAGGTCTCTCTTCTCTAGGCTGATCAGCCTCAACTCTCTCAGCCTTTTGTCATAGAAGAGGTTTTCCATCCCTCTGGTCATCTTTGTAGCCTCCTCTGGACCTGCTCCAACAGGTCCATGTCATTCCTGCACTGAGGGCTTCGGAGCTGGACGCAGTTGAGGCTGGGGCCTCATGTGGGGCTAAGTCCTTAAATGAGATGTGATGCAAAGTGGCATTGTTTGAGATGCAAATAGTGTAGAAACCCAGCCAGGGGATGCAAAAATCTTTCCACCTGGCTTTGGTGCTAACCTGATAACCAGCAAAATAAAACCTTTTGATTTTAAAGTTGTCATTTTCTGGATTGTTTAATGGCAGGTGTGTTTTTCAACTATTTGTGGTTAAAATACAGTGTTGATAAAAATACCCAACCTGCCAGCCTTGAGGCTGTGTTTGTGGAGGAACAACATCCAAAGTTTATTCTTCCAACTCCTCTTTTCAAAACATGGTTTCTTTCAGTTCCTGCGCCCATTGCACGGATGGATTTGTGAGCTGACATTGCCATCTGGGGCCTGGCCCAAAACCCCCATTGTGCTATCATGTAGCCAACAGAAAGTCCATGAGACACAGATGATTTCTGACTGCTACTTTTCTTGCTGCAGCCAAACCATGCAAGACTCTGGCTTTCCCTAAGAGCTCTCCGACCTGCTAGATCACTAGTGAAACCAGCCAGTAATTGATTCATAGCCTCAGCTGCTGCCTAGCAAACATCTTGCTTGTTTGCAGAAAATTCCACAAAAGCAGCAGGTTAGTTTGTGACTGCCATCCACTTAGTGCATGTTGTTCATGCTAGTCCAAAAGCCCACTCAAATCTGGGTAATTATTCATGGGCTATTCAGGGAACAAATGCATTTACACCAAATCCATATGCCCAAGCTCAGGAGTCAAATAAACCAGTCTTGGGTGATTAGAAAAGAGATTATGATCTGAATGCATTTTTGTGACATCTGTGATGGATATATAGGAGTCACCAGGGACTTGGCTCTTCAGGAAGTTTCTGGAACTAGTAGTCTGCTTTGAAAGATTTTGCTAAATTCTTGACAGTTTTGAAGGAAGTTAATTCATTGTTGCAGCTAAAGCTTTCAGGAGAGACTCATGAGGCCATGAAGTGCACGACTGAGTAATTTAACTTTAGCTTACAGTTAATGCACGCTTCATCAGCAGCCTGTGGAAGAACAAGTAAGGGATTTCGGATTGGAAATATTGTGCTGGTGTTTGGAGGATCAGCGTCAAAGCTATTTCAGCAGGCTAATTCACTTACTGCTCCTTTTTGGTTTCATTTTTATATACAGAGGTTCATAGTGTAGGCTAATCTTCAGCCTTCAATTTTTTCTGTCCCAGAAAAACAAAGGTACATGATTTAAGAGTGGGAGACACAGTGTACTTAAAAGGACTTCAGCTTGCCTGGAGAGTCAGACACGTATGTAAAACTTTAAGGATTCACTGTGAAATCCCTTCTAATAAGGCCTCCTACTAAGTCTATCAAAACCAGCAGGAACTTTTCTATTGACTAATGGGCTTTGCAAAATGTCTTGTAACACAGCAGGGAGCCCTTATCTACCAAAATACACTCTCCTAAAGCAAACACCGTGCTCTTTCTTGGAGATTAAATATGTGAGCAATCTAGGTGGCCTTTAATTCATGGTGCTCACTGCTTCTTTACTCCACTAGGAGAGCAGACAGGTTCTCTTGGGAAAGGGCTGCTGGGGCAAAGAGCAGCTTAGATAAGGGGCTGATGTCAGATGGGAAAAGAGATGCTTGCTGGAAAATGGCCAGGGGAAGGAAGCTGCCTGATGTCTTCCTTGTTATCACTGGAACTTTATTTTGATGAAATCCATTAACTGTGCAAGGAGGAAGTCAAGGCATTTTATACCAGGCTGGTGTGTGTTTAGGAAATGGTGAGAACTGGGAAGGGCTGGTGACTGCCCATGTAAGGCTGCGAGTCCAGTGCCAGGGCCATATGGAATAGCAACCCGCTGATATCAGGGCTGGGGGCCACTGACAAAGGGTGGGGGAGACCTGTGCGTTCCCTGGACTGGGTTATGGCACACTGGGTTGGTTTGTATTGCTGTATCTAAGATTCAGTCGTCTGCCACTTGCTAATGTCAAAGCATCTTTTCCACCAGCGTTAAAGAACATAAGCAGCTTATGAAACAGCCCTTCTTCCTATTTCCCCAGAAATAAACATCAACAGTCACAGTCACATAACTTCTGTTGTTCTTTTGTACCTTCTCATGGCTGAGCTAATTTAAGAGGTCAAGTTGAACACAGTAACTGTATACACCTTCCCTGAGATATGAACGTCACCCTAGAAGTCAGACACTCAAAGCTATTTATAGACCCTGCCCAGGGAGAGGAGAGGGCAAGAGGCTTGTTTTAAAGCAAAACAGGCAGGAGCCATCAGAAGTATTTGGGGAGAGCTCTGCTTCCTGCAAATTCCAACTGATTTTTTTCACTGGAGCACTAAGAAAGGGGTTGTCAAATATGAGGGCTTCTTATTAAGGCCTCTATCACACATACCTCCCAAAAACTGTGGGGAGGTGAAACAGGGGGAAATACATCCTGATAATTTGTTTGCAAAATACCTTAGGTTGACATAAAATTCTCCCTGGAGCCTAATGTTCCCAGAGCTTATACAGCTGCCTGGCTATAAAATAGGGTGGTGTGAAGAGGAGCATTTTGGCTTCTGGCATGAGAAGAGACAGCACTGTTTAGCGTCCCACTTCATGTGAGAATAAAAGGCCCAATCTGTATGAATAGAGAGAAAGCGGGGCTCTCAGAAACCCTCCTCATAATCTAGAGACTTACGAGACTTCCCTTGCTGCCAGACAGACGTAAAGCATTCATGCAGGCTGAGCTCCATAATACCACCATAATTTCTCATCCTTATAACTAGCACTACACACACACATGGTGCTTTTCCAGCCGGTATGGTACCCCAGCACCGTGGCTGCATCCCAAGGAGCTCAGGCTGATGTGAACCCAGGGGATAACAGCAGGAGCTCACAAATTGCTAGCAGAGGCAGTGACTGATGGGAGGACAACCTGGATGGGAAGCTGCACAGGAAGGATTTGAAAGGGCAGATGGGAGATCATTAGCATGGGCTTGAAACAAGTGGAGGGAGAAGGCTTGAGAGGGAACATGGTGGTGAGCAGGAGAGAGGATTGATCAGGAAAAAGAAGTATAAAGAACAGTGGGGAGGAAGGGAAGGAGCAGAGTTAGGACCAGATGAACACTGTGCTTAATGGAAGGGCGGAAGAGCAAGAACCAAGGAAGCAATAGCCTCAGGGAAGGCAGAGGGAGAATCGAGGCATCTAACCCTGGCTCCACTTAGACACTGCTACAACCAACAAGGATGTGAATGCGAATGGCAGCATCCAGAAGATGTAAAATGTCAGCAAACTGCATTTGAGTGAGTTGGCTGTGGTAAAGAGCAGCCCTGGGATCCACCGTACTCACAAGCAGTGAGGAGAGGGTATGCAGCCTGCTGTCTAGACCTGCGCGGTGAAGGGCATTGAGCTCTTTTGCAGGAAGGCGCCAGGCAACCCACTAACAGCACAAAAGGAAACGTGCCTTTTGCAAAAACAAAGAGGAAGGGCTCCTTTTGCTGTGTCTCCGTCACTGGCGTTCTGAACTTCAAAGCTCCATGCTACGCCCAGTGCCATTTGTTGCTGCATTTGTGGTGGCTGGCTGCCAGATTTGAGAATTAAGAGGGGAAAAAACCTGCATTATCTTGTTCTGCTGAAAATCTGTGTCAATGCTGCAAAGAGAGCACCTGAAAAGCTGGAGTAGAGGGGGGAAATGCTTGGAGGTGAATTTTCAAATGCATCAACATCTCTTAGGGACATGAGTCCACTTTAAAAGCTGACCTACACGAGACTTTGTTTTCCATCTCACTTTTCAGAAAGTAATGAAGTCACCTAGATGTGAACACTTAGTGCAGCAGCCCCCAAATTCATTAAAATTCTGAGCTTCGAGCTCTCAGACTGCTCACTTATCTCAGAAAATGGCACCTCAAAGCCATTCTACAGTTTCACTGGAGCTGAACACAGAGAAGGATAGTTTGGAAAACAAGAGTTGAAAAAGTGCACTTACAGAATGGATTTGTTGGGAGAGAAATTAGGAGTCTAAGAATTGCCTGAATATTAAAAAAAAAGTTTGACTCATTCATGAATGCATAAAATTAAACTGATGCCATTCTTAGGCTGACACTGTTCCCAGGGGTCTCACTCGTTGTCACGTAGAACCATGCACTGATCTCAAAAGTTTATTAGTGGTAGCATAAATTATTAATTTTCTCAAAATGTGTGCCTACAGACTGGCATTCAGGAATTGCTGCCTACAGTGTTTAAATCAACCAGTGAAGATGCAAAACATGGCTTTCACAGAGGCTGAAGCCAAGGCTTTTCGCTGTGGCCGTGCAATTTGCTACATGTGCTTTCACAGTGGGTTACCATGCAAAGCAGATGCACAGCAACTTGTTGAGCTGCAGTCACTTGCCCATATGCCCCGGGGTTTTCAAATCATCCATCTGGGCTACACATGTGGGAGCAATGAAAGATGTAACTGTTTCCAGCTACCTGTCCACTCCTGTTTGTTCTGGGGCTGCAGAAATGATGGTTCCCTCTTTCAGCTGTGATTCGTCACCTGGGCATTAACCACAGCTCGACGTTATGTCTGCTGGTGCAGGGCCCGTGGCATCTCAGACAGTGTGGGGCTGGCTCTGCCTCCCCGCTGCTGGGCACTCACCCCTGAGCATGGACTCCTCTGCTCTCTGTGGTGGGGACTGCCAGAACCCCTGAATCGGAGCCTGAAGGCTTCAAACCTTGCTCTGGTTTCAGCTTAAATTGTTCTTAACTGATTCAAGCCAGTGTAAGCCAGGCTAATAGGAAGCTAGATGGATGTTTGCAGAAGGTCTGTCTGGCTGCACTGTCAAACATGTGCTTATGCGAGCGGCATCGATGAGCAAGCACAGTGTCTCCTCCAGCGCTGCCGGCACAGGTTCCTGCAGCAAAAATCTCAGTCCCGGCTGTGACAACTGGCTGGGGAAGCCACAAAAACACCTGGGCCGTGAGCTCAGCCCGTGTGCCAAGTTGCATTCTCTCTGCATTATCTCATGTCGGGTGCTTGCTGTGTTACTGTTAACATGGGGGTGGCTGTCACCTGACTGCATACTCCTTGCCAAAGCCTGTGCCTGGCAGGGAACAGGCAGAGCTTGCAGGGGCCCAGCCAGAAAGCCCCAGGCTGTGAGCTCTGTGCTAAGCCCATGCACACACAGAGCTGAAAAAACTGTGGTTTGTGGGAGTGGGGCATGTTCTCTGTTGGCCTTGCTGGGGCTGACTGCAGGAGAAACTTGTCAGTGGACTAAGTAAAGGTTGCACAGTCTGGTGGCCGTTTCTGTTGGGTTCATCCTCATTTGGCCCTGGGAGGCAGGACCTGCTGGCTGCAGACTGGTACAAACTGTATTAAAATGACAGTTCCAGATTGTTTTTTCTTCCTGTTTTCAGCCCTCTGATAGCCAAGAGGGTGCTAAGCTCCTTTACTGTCTCTGAAATACTGTCCCTTGTCCCAGGAGCCTTACATGTGAATTGCACGTCAGCTATTCCTAATTATTTATTTTTGGCCATGTTCTCTTCTCCTATAACTTGAAAATGATCGATCTGAATATTGTGCCTGTGAGGGGCCGCTAGGATCAGTGTGCTTGTCCAGCTCGGTGTACCATCCATCATCTCTCCAGCCATTGCCACTTGACAACCCATGATATAGCTGAGCTGAGAAAGCCCAAACGGCCCAGTTGTGAATGCAGCTGAGGCTGGCAGCCTGCTCCAACCAGCCCCTGGCCAACCTATAACCCCAGAGTGGTGCGATGTGTAAGCGGGGTTCAGGGAAGGTGCAGCTGGGGCTTCTGACTCACAGCTCTGACAGTTCTAGCTGAGGAGGTTTAAACATTGCCATGGGGAAGTGGTAACTGCTTAAATCAGCACTGTTACTGCTCATGAGAGCTCAAGAGTCAGAGGTGTGAGTAAATGTGAAAACACTCTGCGAGCAGAGCTCCTCTAATGGAAACACTCCCTCTTTCACACACTTAGGAGAAGATTTTTCCTTTAATAAAATCTGAATTAGTAGAATATAGTATGAGCAACAGCCAAGGAATTTATTTGCCCATGTGCAGCCTCTCTTTCACACCTCTGTTATTCTGCAGCTTTGCCCATGTTACAGATCTGAGTGGAGTGAAGTAAATACAGATAATTTTCTTAATGGGAGTATGTGCTTTTTTGCACGGTGTGGCTGCACTTGCACACCTTGCTTAGCAAGCAGGGGAGGAAGGAAAAGCTCTGAAGGGACTTGCAAGAAGAAAAGCAGGTGAACAGTTCTGAAGTAATAATGACACCATCGTCTTCAGAGGAAAAGGCTGTATAGATCTTAGCTAAATATTCATAGAATCATAGAATCATAGAATGGTGAGGATTGGAAGGGATCTTAAAGATCATCTAGTTCCAACCCCCCTGCCATGAGCAGGGACATCTTCCACTAGATCGGGTTGCTCAGAGCTCCATCCAACCTGGCCTTAGACACTTCCAGGGAGGGGACATCCACAGCTTCTCTGGGCAACCTGTTCCAGTGTTTCACCATCCTCATGGTGAAGAATTTCTTCCTAATAAGTAATCTAAAGCTGCCCTCTTTCAGTTTACAGCCATTCCCCCTTGTCCTATCACTACACACGCTTGTGAAAAGTCCTTCTCCATCCTTCCTGTAGGACCCCTTCAGGTACTGGAAGGCTGCTATAAGGTCACCCTGGAGCCTTCTCTTCTTCAGGCTGAACAGCCCCAACTCTCTTAGCCTGTCCTCATAGGAGAGGTACTCCAGCCCTCGGATCATCTTCGTAGTTCTCCTCTGGACCCGCTCCAACACATCCATGTGCTTCTTACGCTGGGGGCTCCAGAGCTGGATGCAGTACTCCAGGTGGGCTCTCACCAGAGCGGAGTAAAGGGGCAGAATCACCTCACATTGCTGGCTCACATTGAGCTTCTCATCCACCAGCACCCCCAGCTTCTATGTCCAAATTTGTTTACCTTTCCCCCAGTTCTTAGCTCTCCTTGTGGAGAGGGAAGATGACTTGATGCTCAGAGCAGCAAACTGTGATGTCTCTGCAATTAGCCTGCAGCAGGCAGTGACCCAGTTGAGTTGGTCACTGCGTCATGCCAGCCTCCTCGTTGCCTCTGGTTGTGCGTAGAGTTGGATATTAATTTTCACCCTGGGATAATGGGATAAGGACACATGTCTTTAAATGGTGCTGGACATTAGAGGCAGATTATTGGGGGATCAAGGGAAATCACTGCACAAAACAGAAGTGGAGTAGGTGCAAGAGTTGATGCAGAGAGCATCAGAAACGACCCTCCCTGGAATAACCCTAGCTGTGGCAGCCCCAGCCCACCTTCTGCAGCATCTCTAAAACAAGGGGTCTTGCCTGCCCCTATGGGCTGTGCTGAGCCCTGTCACCTCACCAGCCACAGGCTTAGTAATATCCCAGGGTTAGAAGCCAGCTCCAAAAGCATCTTTGGCTCCTCATGTCCCCCCAAGAGAGGCTGTGTGTGTCTGGCGTCCAGGTTGGGCTTGAATTCGTACTTATGCACCCATGTATATCCCCACAGGAGCGACATGAGAGTTCTTTGCTAGCCTTCAGAGTGTAGTTACTCATGTTATGAAGTTGTCAGCTGTGAAACTTCTCAAAAGGAAGACCAAGGACTCTGCAAGCTAAATCCAGCCTTGCAGAAACCAGCCAAGGGTGTGAGCCCATGGCAAAATGCTGTGCATCAGTATCTGGGTGCAGCTGGATTTAGGGATTAGCTGAGATCAGCTCCAGCAGCTGACTCCGGGGCACTGGGGGTGTTACCTGTGAGAACCATCTGGGAGTGACTCAGCCAGACAGCTTCACCAATCACACCTCATTTCCCTGCACAGTCCTAATGCTGTGGTAGTCCTTGAAAGTAAAATTGTTCAGCCAAAGTGAATCGCAGCTGCTCTGCCAGCCGGCAGCCACTTGGGACCATCCCTGGTTTGCATCAACTAGACCAATTTCTCTCATTTTTTACGCAAAGTAGGGCATGGAAATGGTCTTAGACCTGTGATGTCTTCATCCAATGTTGTGGGAAAGCACTGCAGGCTGGGAAGTGCCACTTCTGGGTGTTGTTGAGCCTGTGTTGACAGTGGGATACGAGACAAACAAGTGCTGAGGGTGCCGAAGCAGTAATTTATCTTGCTGTCCTGGAAGTCTTCCTTCAGGCCTGTTGTGGGTGTATGCCCAATATTTCCTTTCAACAGCCACTGTCCAAAGAACCAGTATGAACAGGAGAATTGCTTTTTTCAGCTAGGCTATTTAAAGAAAGACTAGAGGAGTGAGAAGTCTGCTGTTTTTCTTATGCCAATGAGCTGAGTCTGCAGTGGCGATTTAAGAGACGCTTTATTTCTTCCTCCACTCGTGTGGCCTCTCTTTCCGTGTTTGATTGCTCCTGGACATGTCATGCTCACTGAGCTTCAGATCATTTTCAGCTTGGTTAAAGGTGTATCTCACGTATCCAGGAGGAGTTTTCATTGTTTAAGGCTGTGACCGTTGTCTTTCGCTACCCCAGCAACAGCAGCACACAGTGAGTTTGCATTGCAGACAGCATCAGGTTTTGTTCTCCCTGTCAACCTAAATTTTAATTTTTTTTCCCCATATTCATGATCAAACAGATCAAAGTCCTGTAGCCAATGGGTCCTATACAGGCTATGGCCTCGGGACTTCCATGTAGTATGCTCTGTCTTTCAGGACTGAATTTGAAGTGTCAAATTCTGGGTGTAATGACATGCAGGAGGCAAACTTTTTAGGTCCCTGTGGACAGAGCACTTGCAGCCAGAACTAAAGGCTTCCTGCAAAAGTACCAATTGCCCGAGGATGTCAAACTATGGATGTCCTTCACCGTGGGTGAAGTGCCGTCATTGCTGGGCTGGGTCACTAGGGTGTCTTTATCACCCATGCCCAGCATTACCCTGACTCAGAGAGGACTCCCTAGGAGATAATTTGCAATTTCTGGGTAAACTAAGCTGCTTGAGGCCTCAAGATGATGTATGATCCACTGCCAGTCTTACTGTGTGTCATCTCTATGTGAGTTGCTGCTGACAGTTATTATTTTAAGATCACAGAGCCTTCCCAACCTCCCCCACCCTGTGAGTTAAAGCTGGCCCTGTGCAGCAGAATGAACAGCATGAAAGGGAACCATCAGGCCTTAGCCTGAGGCCGAGTGTTCAAGCAGGCCTCAGTTTTTGCAATGGAAGAGCAAAGCACCCCCTCCTGCCCTGATGCAGCCACTCAGTGCCTTTGCAGAGCATCCCTCAGTATCTGGGAGTGCTGCTTTCCTTTGTAACATTTTGTTCTGTGGCCACAAAGCCCAAGGGAAAGCTGGTGATGACCCAAGTCATCTGACCACGTTAAAGCTTTGGAGCTTTTGTCCCTTTACCCTCAAGTATTTCATGGACAGATAACATCCCCAGCTTTTTTTTGCCAAAAGGGAGATGGCAGTGTCTCTTACATCCCTTGCCAGCATGGAGAGCAGCATCCCAAGAGGAACAACCTGAAAACTATCAGCTGATGTGAGAAGGCAAACCTCCTTAAGCTCAGACCAGAGATGTTAATGCTTTTTGCTCAGCTGTCTTTTGAGGTGGTGTAAATGCTCTGTGCTGGGGAGTGTGCCTGCTTTCTCCAGTGAGAGGAAAGCCAGAGGAACAAAAAAAATGGAAAGCCTCAAGCTGTTGACATACGAAGGAAAATGGAAATGGTACAAATTAATCGGTGACTAATAGGGCACTGTAATCATCTGCAAACACCAGAAGGGTGTACACACCAACAAGAAAAGGAAAGCAATTAGGAGAACAGTAGGGGTATAGTTAAGAGAAATAGAATGACTAATTGGAGGAAAGTGTAAGCTGGATGTCAGGAAATAATTCCTAACTGTAAGCTGTGCAGGGCTGTGGAACAAGCTCATAAGAATGGAAATGAGATTTCCTGAGCTGTTCAACCCTGGATCAAACACTCAAGGTCCAAACTTGCTGTTGACCTGGCAATACACCAGCTCCTGAACTGGTTCCACCTGAGCCTGTGGTCTTGTCACAGTTGTTTTAAAAGCAAAAATCATGTTACTGTCTATAAAACACAATTTTCCACTCAGCCTTTGCCACAGAAATCCATAGTTTGTTGAAACCCGTGGTCCCATGAAACAGCAACTGAAAGATCTCAAACGCTGACTGAGTGCATTTGCCTTGAACCCTTCATTCTCTTGAAGTTTAGCAAAAAGTTAAACAACTTCAAGTCGTTACTTTATCTTGATTGTCCAGCCTGGAAGGCACATTCATTGTCAGATTCATTTGCTCCTGCATTCAGTGCCATCTTGATCTCGTAAATTGCCTCTCTAGGAAGCTACTGCCCATCTGGGAGGGATGATTTGGTGTTTTCCGTCTCTGATGGTGCCTTTGGAGCTGAGCTCACCTGCGCTTGCCATTCTTTTCTCAATGTCCCCTGTGGTGCTGGCAATACCGCCTAGCCCCAGTGAGCAAAGAGTGCCATAGGAACAGGAAAAGGCCTCTTGACAGAACTTGCTATTGTGAAATTCTAAGCTCTGGGGGAAGATGGTAACAAAATTGGTAATAAATAAAGGCAGCCCAGCACACGGAGTTTCTGTTGATCTTGAATTTTCTCCTGCCTCTTGAGAAGGGCTGAACTTTAGTACAAAAGAGGGCTACAGCTCTCAGGAAAACAGTTTGAGAGTGCTCATCCTTGCCTGGCTCCGTGCAGTGCCACTGTTAGGTGAAGGGATGTTGCGCAGAAGCACTGGGAGCTGGTGGTTAAAGGAGAGCGTTCATCACAGAGTTTCCTCCATATATGCATCAAAAGGGCTGAAATCAGGAAAAAAACCTGAGGAAATGTAATGATGCTTGTGGTACCTGAATGCTGCATATGAAGAGATAAAAAACACCTGTTAGATCTTTGCTTCCATCCCCTGACAAACACAGGACTGCTCAGCAGTCTTCGATGGTTTCTAAAGCTTGGCAGTAGTTTCCACTGGTATCCTTTCAGGACACTGCCTCTCAGTCTAGCAGACCACACTGGCAGGAAACTTCTCCAAAAGATCGGTCCATCCTGGTCCTTGCTTTCCTTGCTGTACAGCCAATGTGTCACACATCACAATTTCTGAATAGTTTCTTGTATTGTTTTGAAATCTGGGTGCGGGAAGGATAGGAAGATGGACTGTTTCCCTGAATGGAAATTCCCTCTTGGTCGGCTGAATACAGCTGTCTATGGGATGTTTAAATTCCTATGGTCACTTCGGAGCAGTGGTAAAGGTTGGCTGAGAAATGTCTGAGAGGCACGTGCAGAGGTGTCACTGTTTGTAGGACTGATTTACAAAGCACTAGGAATTTCCCAGTGCTGCCAAAGTGGAGATACAAATCAGCAGTGACAAGAGAGGCTCTCTTGGGAAGGTGTATATGAGCGCAGGCAGACTCAGGGTGCTTTGACAATTACCCGGAGATAATTCCCACCACACTCTGGAGAACTTTGCTCTGTTCACCACATGTCATAGAAAGAGGCAATTAATGTTACTTAACATTTGGCTGTTTTTTCCAGATTAGATGTTGTTGACTCATTTGGCAACTGCTTCACTTTTTTGGAAAGGTTAAAGGTTTCCAATCAGCCAGGACAGAAACATAAAAAGATCACTAACCCAGTGGTGGATATGGACCTTCTTCTGATCTTCAACTGTAGTTCCTCTCAAGTCCTTCAAACTGCTTTGCTGGTATTATTGACATTTTTAATGCAGAGTAATTTTCTTATGACCTCAGTGTTTAAATTTGTTGTTTCTGATGTCACTGATTTATGGCATAATATTGTAAAATTTAAATTGAGTTTTGAATAGAAAAGGCATAACTTGGGGGTATAAATGAGTCACAAATCTCATAAGTTACAAATGAGCAATGTTACACTGACAGAGCAAGAGACCTTTACTGAGACTGGGAGGATGTGACACTGATGCTGCGAACTCAATAGCAGAGGTAAGACAGCTACAAAGACTTTAGGCAAAAGTAATTTCTATTAGTAGAAAACAGAGCATTAAAAAAAAAAAGGGTAAAAGCTCTGGCCTTTCCACAGATCCTTTTGCACTTCTAAATCCCAAGTCATTTCAGAATGCATTGTGTTAAGAGACCAGCCATGTGGCGACTGTGCAGGGCTGTATTAGATACTACTCACTCAGCAACAGCAGCCACACGACACTGCACATCATTACCACCCACTTCACTGAGAAAGATTTCTATGTTTCTTGGATCACCCGTTCAAAAATGAGCCTCTGCCTGTGGCAAATTGCTAGTGAATGGCACATGACAGATGTCTGGTTCAACATCTTGTGCCCTGGATGCTAAAAATATTCTTAGCACTCGACGTCAGTACTCAGCATTTGACCCACCTTTGCCCGTGTCTGTGCCATGGCACCCACCTCTGGGCATGGTTTTTCACTACAGTGGAAGAGGGCTACACTGAGCTCACCAAAGATCTGAGCCCATTGTAAATGACAGATTGTTATGCTTAGGTGGACTTGAACTTTCTGTCCTCTTGAAATCTGTAGTGCGTCCCATCTTGATAGCCAAGAATAAACCTAAAGCCCTTCACAAACACTCTTGCAGAACAGAGCAAACAGTGCTTCAGCAGGAAGTAGGCTATCTGCCCAACTGATCTTTCAACAGACTCTTCTGCCTAAACCAGTCAACTCTTTGGACTTCCCCTTGGCAACAGCCGTGGTGATTTGGCCAAGGATAGTCCACCTCTACTGTCACAGAAACAGCGCTTCCAAGCAGGGCTCCCAGGTGATGAATTGCAGCCTTCTCCCCTGTTTTGTCCCAAATTCAGCTAATACAGAGTTATAATTGGATCCGTTGATTCATTAGCGTAGACAAATTTGAAGACAAGGGCTGTGTCCAGCAGTCCCCTGGAGGATGAAGAGCTCCCTGACCATGGCCAAGGCTGTGGGACAGTGCGACTTGCCCCTCTCTGTGTTTTGTACACCGTTGACACAGGACTTTTGTGAAGCTACTGCTTCAGTTACGACCTGGGCTGGAGCTTAGTGTCGGCTTTTCATTTGCAGGAGGAGAAGCTGTTCAGTAGAGGGACAGCCTGCCCAAGAGAGCCGCAGGTGCTGGCACACTTGCCTCCCTGCACAAAGCTGGTCTCTGCAAGGACCAGTCTTTGGCCTTGCCTCAGAAATCCTCGCTTCCCATCTCTGAAACACTGCAGTTATTTCAAATTCCTTCTCCCCCCCTTTCTCCCCCAGCTGCAACCTTTCTGGTATTTTATCCATGACTGGAAGCACTGTTCCTGGAAAGGTCTTGCTGGAGTCATTGAGGGACTGATTTTCAGGTCTCATGTGGGTACCAGTACCAGAGAAACTCTTGGCTGGAATATCTGTCCAGCTACTCTGTTACCATAACCATGTGTATCTGTTAAAAAAATCATGTAGCCCTATCTGCTGGCACTCAGTCATGAAAAGGAAAATAGATCCTAAATTTGCAGTCTACTATTTTTGCCTTAAATTGCTTTAAGGTTTTAGTTCAATCTCTATGTGCTGTGTCCTCAGCAAGATGACAGTTCTTCACTTTCACAGCTAAGACTGAATATTGTCTATTCTCAAGTAAGCATGGAGAGGGATCCCTAGAGTCTTGCCCAGGGGAGTCCATGGTTGTGCAGTCATTAGTGACCAGCTTGGCACGATGCTGAGCTTGGAGTAGGACCAGGCTGCATCCAAGCATGCTGCTGCTGAACTACGCAGGGTAGACATGATGTTTGTGCCGGGTGAGGGAAGACATGATAACTGATAGAGCAGAGAATTTACCAGGATAAACATACCCCCATTTCTCAGTGTTGGGAACAAGCTTAGGTGGGCAGTATGAATCTGTGCTGGATCAGGGATCTGCAGGGTGAGGCTGTAGGTCTCAAACCTGGTTGAACACCCTAAAACTGCATTTAGCTCCTGAATCTGTGGTCTCATGTTAGCAAAGCTCAGCCATACCTAGAAGCTACCTTTGGGCTCTCACTGATCTCTTTGACAGTGTCTTGCAAAGCAATGCCCATTTTTTGTCAGCTAAGCCATGATTGCATGACACAGTGTCAACAAGAGCAGCTTAGGGTATCCTTGTTCCTGACTCCTACAGCTCGCAGAGACAAGGGTCAAAGTACCACAGGGGCTGCAGGTGGCCTCTTGAATTCCTGAGTGTTTGCAATGAAGTTTAGGTTAAGATTGCAGCTTATATTGAGCCACGGTCTATTCCTCAGTTTTTGTCTAGTTTCTCTCAGGAAAAGACAGAAGTGGTGGTAGCAGCACTCATGCCATACTTTTCTGAGCTCCAGCAGACCAGCCTGGGAACTACACAAACCTTTGCTTTGCCCTCTTTTCCTTCCTCTAAAAATGAATTAAAGTCAACAGTGATGAACCTACTTTCCCAATGCTGGACTCTGGCCATAGCTTGAACATGTGACTGCTCAGCTATTTTCAGCTTGGAATCCCCTATCATCTTCTATTGTGGTTCCCTAGCCAAAACACTGTATTTCAACAGCAAGATAAGAGCAAACATGAACTGAAAGAGGTCTACCTAATCTTGTCATCATCTGTTAACTGTGCGATATGAATGGCTTGACGTACGACGCTTGTGTGCAATATTGCATCCAAAGTGTGGATTCCCGTGCTTCCAGATGGTGTTTATCAACTTCCTCGAGGAGTGCCTTGTGAGTACAGGGACACACTCTGCTCTGAGCCACACCAGGATATGTCTGAAATACTTTAGTTGTCTGTAGTAGCATAACTGGATTTTTATCAATGTAACTGAGATGAGATTCTGTTCAAGATGTTCTAATAAAAACAAGAGTCTGCCCTGAGAACAAAGAGCATGTGATAGGTTTTTTCCAGCTTACTCAGCACTGAAGAGCTGAAAATAAGATGGTGCTGCTTACAGGCTCATGGAGGTGCTGACATTCCTCATGCCTTTCACATTACAACTACAGGGCTACATGGGGCCCTTGACATCTTCAGAGACAGAGGTTTTGCATGGAGTTGAACTTTGGTACTGATGGACTATGTAACTGCCTGACGAAATACATAGCAGGGCAGGAAGTCAGTGAATAGAAGGGAAACATGGATTTGTTGTATGTACTGACACTCATGGCAGTGCAATAACTAAGTGCCTGCACAGTTACACGCTGCAACTTCTACCCTGTTATAGTCTTAGCAATGCCACTTATATTTCCTTTTATGCCCCTGGATCAAGATTGGGCTAGTTATGCAAAGGTGATATATCAACTATACTGTGCTTTATGACTGAGAGTGAATATGTCACTTGTTAGCTATTTATGTTCTGATAAAGTCCTCTGCCATGGCTTTCGGGTATTTTGCAGTGACATGAGCAGTAGTAACCAGTTCAACAAAATGAATCTTGATTAAATCCACATATAGAAAACATGTGGCAGGAGCATGGTCAGATTTTTTTCTGCCAGCAGCAGGCTTGAGCAATGCAAACCTGAAGTAAGTTGAAATGCAGAGCAAAACACACAACAGCATGGAGCTCATGTGAATGTGTGTCCTCCTTCTAGACACAGGTTATCAAGCAACTGTCTCCCTGATCCCCAGCACATATGGGGAGACAGCAAATGGCAGGGGTCAGATTTCCTCTCTGATGGACGGTCCAGAGAGGTCCGTCTTATTTTCCTTTGAGAACAGCTAGTTCTTCTCTGCAATGACCGTACATTGTAAGTGAAGTTTGGAGATCTTATTATCTCTGTTGTATCCCCACTGCTGATGTCTGTGGTTTGGATGCAACCTCTGGATCGGGAAGACCTGATGCTGTTTGCCAGAACTGCGAGTGCCTGTCAGGGAAGTGTTCGTGCAAGTTTTGTTCTACTGCTTATTATTTCTCCCTGATCCTCCCCAGTTTGTCACAGCTGGAGACAGAATGCTGGTCAAGCTGGACTTTTACTCTGAGCAGTTCAGCTTTTCTTGTGTTTGCTTAAGAGATTTTTAATTTCCCTCAGGTGAAAGTTTGTCTCTTAGTAAGACCATGTAGAGGCTGTTTGACAAGGCAGAGCCTGGATTTTTTCTTTTGGGATAGGCAATGTGTTGAGTACAAGGGGAGACCATGCAGCTGAAGGGTGACAAACCAGAGGGGAAGTCAAGAATGAAAGGTGCATTCCTGAAAGTTGTGAGGAACTTCTCAAAGGTCTGTTGGCTTAACCAACTATAACTATTTTATGAACTAATGCTGTACTTCAACAAAGTTTTCCTCATGGACACATTTGTCCAGCCTTCTTGAAGTTCTGCTCTGAGAACTGTTAAGTTTCCCCTTAGGGGTAGAGGAGGATCAGGAAGAGCATGAAGAGGCTGCAGATGCAACAGCTTGTTTGCAGAGGGCCTGTGACCCAGCCACCCTCCCACTGCAGAGTGCCCACAGGGCAGGGAGGACAAAAACCTCTGGGATTTGCCATCCAGCATGTCAGCGATCAAGGATTCATTTCTGCTGGTATCAAACCTGCTCAGTGGGAATTATGTCCCCATATTATTGTGGTTTCCATCACGACAGAGATACTGACACCTCTCTCACTTCTCATGTTGTTTTCAGCCCTTCATTTGTCAAGTTGACCAGAGTCCAATTAGGAATGAGATTGCAGGCACACTGAGACCCCTCCTGTACGAATCCTTTGGGAGGTCTCCAGATAAAGGGAAGCCAGCTGAGCTCAGAGCGAAATAAAAAATAATCCAGCATTGCAATTACTGAGCTCCAGGTGTGATCTCTATCCTGCTCCACATATCTATGGAAAGTTGGTGGTCAGCCCTTGGTACCATCTGCTGCGGGAAGTCTATGGGGTCATAGCTGAATGGGACATCCCGAGGGGTAGTTTGGTGGATGCTTGCCTACTCCACAGCCTGAAGTGGCCTGCCCATCCCTGTCCTTTGAGACCACCCTGCCACTGCCCACTGTTCCTCTGCTTCTTAGAAAGCAAGTACCTTGTTATGGGAACAGGGCAGGGGAGATGAAGATGACGGCTTTATTGCTTGAAACGCTAAGTACTACATCCTGCTTTATGTAGTAAAAACTGGTTTGCCCTTTTCCAGAGCTGCTTCGTACACTTTTGGGTTCACAGCAGTTCAGCCTCATCAGGTCAAAGGCAGCTGAGTGCTTACGTGCAAAACTGTTTCATAGTGGGAACAAAAACAGAAATTCAAGGGGATGGACTGACAGCCAGTTGAGATCAATACGAACTGTGCTGCCAGATTAGGCAAAACTGCAAGGAAGGAATTAGCGTCACATGGGAGGGGATGAAAGGAGAGACTGGAAGGCTCATGAGCTGGTGGAAGTGGTGTTACAGTGTGAGGGAAGAGAGTAGTGGGACCACTTGTACTCCAGACCTCCAGTTTACAGGTGTGTTGCAATACTAGTGATGCTGATCTTGTGGATAGTGGCTGACGTGAGAAAGCACCTTGCGAATTATCAGAACTTGCAGGCTTGGGCTGGACTTGGGTGTGAACACAGACATTTCTGCTGTGGGTATCCACGTGATATGGTCATGAATAGGAACCTGAGTGCATGTCTACCTGTTGCTGATGGCATATGCATGCTGATATTGCCTTGGTATCATTTAATGCCAACACACACATGTCACATATTGATTCTGATTAATGAGTTCTAATTCAGATCTAAACCAAAAAACCCTGTCAAGCCAAAATTTATTTGCATGTTTTTTTCTGCTCATTCTCCTTTTAATGCCAAAAACCACTGGATACTGCCCAACTCATTTGAAACAAAAAAATCCAAAGATTTTTCTCTTTCATCACTGTGTTATTTGGTCTCCAGGATCTACATAAGTTTCTGCTTTTAATATGTGAAAGAATGTCTTCCTGACATTTGCAGAGTACGTTGTTCACTGTTGCACCAGACATGCAAGTGGTAACGTGGCAATGAAGTGTTCTGGTTCTGTTCCTGGCAGTGAACTACTCTTAAGCAATCCAGTCAAAACTATTCTCCTGATCCACTTCTCCCACCTGGACAGTGTGTTGATATGCCAGGGGACTGTGATGATGAATGAAACCTCTCTTCAGAGGTTCCCCCGTGGAACCGAATCATTGCATGACAGATTCCTGAGGTCAAGAGGCTGTGAAAAAGCCTGTAATTTCATAAAACATGGCCAATGTCTCTGACAAATGGCCAGATCCTGCTGTGCTGTTCTGACAGCAGCAAATGAAAACAAATGCAAAGGTTAATGCCTGGAAAAGCATGTTGCCCTGGGTGTGGTGGAGTGCCCTTGCTCTTTTTCTGCTGGGACTGGAACAGTGCTGAGCTGACAGGACGTCGCTGCCTGGTTCAGCAACTTCAAAGCCTGCTGGTATTTCTGTTGAGTCATCTTGGTGAAGAAGCTGATAAGGCTGGGCCAAGACTCAGTGCAATGGTAGTGCCTCCCTGTATCTGCCTGGGAGTGCAGATCTTTCCAGGGCACTGTCACTAGGAGCCCATCTGGGCACGTGTCAGGGCTGGAGCTCTGGCTCTTGTTCCTCCTCTGTACAAAGATGTTTCTATGTATATTGACTCTTTTGGGGTTAAGCTCTGTAGAAAAGGTTATACCAACAGGAATCAGTTGAAGACCAGATCTCATACAGTGGATGGGCGTGAGGATGTTCCATGCGCCATATCTCAAAGCTTTCCAAACTTCCTCAAGTCCCTCCATATTTTTTCATGTTTCAAGACCAGATCTGATGCACATTTCTGACCCTCTGAAACTGTGGGAACCCAAGCTTGCTCTGAGCATGCCCCCAGGGGTGCTGTCAGAGGAACCCTGAGACCCTTGCCTGCAGGTTTTCCAGGAGCACAGGTACTGCACAGGCACCCTGCAGCAATCCAGCAGCAGTGGAGCATGGAGCCAGGACCGCTATCAAGCAAAGAGCAAGCTGTGGTAATATAGGTGTATGTGAATGGAATCTTTCTTTCAGGGATGTGCAAAATTTGGAAGTTCATCCTAGTCTTGGATTCAGTCTTGGATTTTTAACCCAAACACTGGGGAAACACTCTGGCCCAGGATAACTCTGAGATTGTTTTGGTACCTGGTTTTGGGAATGTATATCTCATTTCCAGTCCTGGGCCGACCTGTGGCATGTTGTCCTCACTCGTAGACACATTTGACATGAACTCATCAAGCATTCAGGAGCAGCTAAGATGAGGTTTACTGGGTTTTTCACAGAGAACAGACCAGACCAAGAAGCAGCCAGACCCATCGCTGCCTCCTCTCAGCTGCTTATAAAAGTGCTATTTCAAAAGAACAAGATGCCCACAGGCTCTGACTGAGCACCCGCACAATAAAGTCAGAATAACCTTAGCTAACCTGGGCTTTACAGGGCACTGCAATTCCTTGCCAATGCAAAGAAACTCTGTGAAAATTAAGAGATTGTAATTTGCTCTTCTTTTGTTTTTTTTTAACTCTCAAAATTAATCATCCTTGCCAAGCTCTAGCTATAAAACAGTTTTATTTCAGGTCTGCCTGGCAGCTCTCAAATCCTCAGTATTCCTTGCAGCTGTTTCTCTTGCTGAGCTGTTGGTGTATGGCATTGCTTGAGTCTGCAAATTTGCCATCCTCTGGGAAGGTGCTGGGACCATTGCAGGGTCAGGTAGACTGATAAACACTGATTCCTGAATAGACTTAGTTTTGCCACTGGCTTCAGTGCCAGCAGTGTAAGGGCAAAGCTGCTTGGAAAATCCCACTCGCAAAGTGAAATGTGGTAAGCAGAATATGAAGGTCTGCTACCTGGCTTATTCACCTTTAAGGACTTTTAAAGAAAATTTAGTAGTCGCTCTCTGGACAAGTCAATGTACGTGTGTGAAACACCCTGAAAAATCTTTCAAGTTGTACACCTGTGGCTTAATTGTGCTCTGATTTTGGTGGAATTTCATTGTTTTTACAGCAAGACACATGCTTTTTGCCATGATGAATGCAGCAGAGATAGAGCTATGACAGTGCTTTTTAGGAAAGGGTTAGTTAGAAGAGATACAGGGAAACTGGAAGAGCAACAGCTTCCAAGGGACTCATGTAAAAAGCTGGATGGAGTCATTTCCACCAGTCACGTTCAACTTTCCCTGTGATTCCCTGAAGTTCTTCCAAGACAAACAAAACCCTGTTAGCCGAGGCTTTCCCAATCCTCCCTCTGACATGAGAACTCTTTAGTGGAGACAAATTCCCCGAAGCTGTTTGCAGCAACTGCTGCCTAATGACTATCATGCTGCTGGTTCCTTACAGATTACTTCAAGATGCCGAGAGATCCACCCTGTCTAATCCAATTGGCTTTACTTTGGATGCCTACAAGAGATGAAGTTGAACAAAATAAATGTAAACCAAAGCAAACCTCTGATGCATGCTGCTGAGGAACACTGCTTGTCATGTAAGGGTCAAATGCTGTCAGACCACTGCTAAACTACAGCGTTTTATTTCTTCTCCAATCTATGAAACAAACAGAAACAACAGACCTGCAGTTGGAAGACATGCAGATTCAACATGGGACTGGAGGGGGGTGTAGCTTCCCCACTAGCAATGGGTGTTCTGACCATGTAGCTGGGCAGCCCACCACCACCTCGGCAGTGGGAGAGAACGTTCTGCAAGGGCACACGTAGAGCATCTGGGAAACGGAACTCGGAGGCACTGCTGTTACTGATTTCCTGCGGTCCCTGAGCAACTCACCTAACTTTTCCATATTTCATCTTCTTATGGATTAAAAAAAGAGTATTGATACTGTTTCTCTGCTTCTGCAGGGAGCACTGAGGACAAGGGCCTTAAAAAGTGGCCCATATGTTTTGGCCCGCAGTGCCTTTTAAGTCCTGTGGATAGACATCAATTCAAATTCACATGTCAAACATCTTACATGGTGCCAAGCAAAGAGATAAAGCTTTGCATTTGCTATAGAGAAGTCACCATGAAACTATGTATCGTTCTGAATTGTGCCAGAAATTATCTTCAGTTTTATTTTCACAGCGAGGGGCTCTGTTGACATCAGCATGTACAAACTTTAAAGAATCTTCAGACTTTCTACACTGGGCTGGGAAGCTTGCAACAAAATCCTGAGATGAGGCTAATATTTTCTTGTGTCCTGGCCAAATGTACAGTACAAACCCTGGAGTTTTCTGCACGTTCCAACCGTATCCAGACTAGTTGAAAATGTTCAAAATCTAGGAGACATGTAAACAGGCACTATGCAAAGGATGATCTCCTACAACATCAGTCGAACATCTGTTTTGCATGAGGAACCATGTATCCCCAGATGTCACCACCCAGAGGAGAAAACCTGCAGAAGCTCCTTGTTTGTCTGTGGTTTCAGTCTTAATAACCCTGTTGCAGCTCCTATCATAACCACTGCTTCCTGTTCTCACCTTTGCTATATGATGTGTAAAGGTCCTTGACACTGAACTGACACTTTAATTTAGTGTCTTAGAATCTGAATAGTTATAAAGTCTTATCTTGCTATTATAGTAATTTGCCTTCAGTTGAGAAAAAACAAAAAAAATCAGAAAGCAACTCTCAGGACAAAGAATATGCTCTGGAGACACTTGAAGAAGGATGTCAAAGAAACATTCATAAATCCGAACAAACTTTTACCTCCATAGGCAGTGTGAAAGGTTATTTCATGTGTACTGCACACCTGAAACAGAAGGAAACAAACAATCTTGGTTCTGTGCTTTGTTCATGAAGCTGTTTCCATGTCCTTTAATATGGGCTTTGGACAGAGGAGGTCAGCATTAGTAATTTTCATCTACATGTCAGTCAGATAAAGTCTTATCCTAGCCAGGAATCGGTAATGCAGCATTTCTTAATCTTGCCTTTACATGGAGGTCTATTTTCCCATATAGAATAGACCTTATCTTTTCCAGTTTTAGCCTTTCTCTGGTTTGTGTCTGAAGTAGGAAGTGCCCTATTTTTGTTGACTTACCTTTAAGATAATGAAATAATGCTCCTGACGCTTAGAAACCCATTCAGTTTTGCTTTCTTACTGCAAACTAAAAGTGATATTATCCCCACTGTAGCTGACTTTATCCTTTTATGTTAAGTTCTTTATCTTCTCCAGGAACAGTAGGGATGTATTTGAAATCTCCTTTCCTTGCATTTTGCAATGCACAGCTGTCCTTCTTACCTGTAACCACAGAGCCTAGATTTCATGTTGTTTTCTTATTAAAAGAGTTTTGGACTGTGGTCCTTAATACCCTATATGGTCAGATATGAAGACAATTCACTACTAGGAGCACTGCCAGCTAATGTCCTAATCGTTCTTCTGATGCAGCATATTCCATCCCTTGAAGATGGAGTCCAGTAAGGAAATCTAAAAGGATGAGTTGAATTTCAGTCCCTCTACCCTGAAGATGTAAGGAGTTTCAAATCCAGCTCTGAATTACATGGAGTGTAGAGCCTAGTTGAGCTCCACTGTGATGTGGGATTTTGTGAATATCCCTAGGAGACTAGCTAGAAAGACATCTTTTCATAGTGCATGACAAGAAGCTGCAATAGGATCCAACGTGGATAGCATTTACCGAGGTGGAGAGAACACAAGATTCATCAGTATGGAATGCAAAGAGTGTGAGCTGTGGAACAGGCAAACAGAAGCTTGAATGGCTTATAATTTTATGTGTTGACTGTACACTAACAAATTAATCTAATTATTAGAAAACCCTGGCTTGTCAACATTTCAAAAATTCCCTCTAATTGCACATTGCTTCTTTGCTTTCATTTCACCTTTTCCTGTCTGGATCTGCTTTATCTTCAAGCACTGAAGAAGAATCAGATCAAAGCTGAGATAAGGTCACCAGCAAAGGACATGCTTGTTCCCAGCATGGAGGTCCTGCTGCTGCTAAAACTGCCCACTGCAACTTGGACACACCCGAAGATGTGAGACTGCAGTTTGTTTGCATCATTTATGTGGTAGCTCTGCGTAAAGTAGCCTCCTCCAGATAAGTCACAGACCATTAGAGAGCGAAGCCGCAGGCAAACATAATTTTTAAAATAAGTCATCAACCACGAGTATATTTTCACACTGTGGCATCCAGATTACGCACAGGCATGTGAACACCCCTCCAGCATGTCCAGAGACTGCCTGGCAAACACCGGTGTGTGATTTGTGAGCTCACAAAGTTTTGGCTTGCATCCATGCTGTGCTGTATATGTCCTCCACGATGATACGTGGGTCCCTGCTCTGGCATGCGTGCACTTAGAGACAGAGACAAATGATGGAGCTTGTGACAGAATGGATGAAAATAAATGAACCTCCAATCTGAGAGGTAGACACCCCCCCCCTTCAAATAAAGAGGTGCTCCTATCTTGGAATTAGTTAAAAGCATTTCTCCAGCAGCTACTTAGTTTCTTTCCTCTGTCTTTGTCTACTTCACTAGCATGTTTGAAAGTTAATTGCAATATTCAATAGCCTGTTGACAGCATGTCAGCAAGACTTCAGAAGGGACTCAGCAGAGAGTCTCTAGTCCATGCTAAGGCCATTTTTACAAGCACTTCTTTCCCGAAGCACTGCAGAAATAATAAAAGATTTTTCCTCCCTACGCTGCTACTAGAGACAGTGCATTACAATTTTACTTTTCATCAGCAGTTCTGAGTCATCTCCATGCACAGAGACTTTCCCGGTTGAACAGGGAAGTTTCATTAGTGTACAGAGCAGCAACTCCAGTCCAGCCACCCAGGCTGTGGTGCTTAACACCCTCAGTCATCTGATTTGCCTCTGCAGATCAAATTACTGGAACTCTACAATAATAAAACTAGTGTTCACCCTTGGGTGGATTCCTCATTTTCCTAAATTTTGTCTCTTTACATTTCAGATTCTGGCTACTGTGAAAGCCATTACTTCCAACCAAGGCCCTTTAGGGCAAATGACTGCTTTATCTAGTTCTTCTCTGCTGTCCTGAACTATAGGAGCAAAAAGGGCTTTCAATCAATATCTCTATGCTAAGTGTGGTGCAAAAAGAAGTGCAGGGAGCAGCAACCAGACACTAAAGGATTGCTTGTTAATTTGGGTGCAGGCAGATACGTGTTTGTTTATATTAACGCATCGAGACATGAAGAAGTGGTGGATGAGTGAACTGAGAGAGACCCCCAGTTGTCGGCCTGGGGCTCTCTCCCTTCCTGCCGCCCTTCCTTTTTTATCAGGGTTTTTCCTTCATAATCTGACAATGAAACCTGCCCGTGTGAGAGAGTGAGCAGCACCTCCACCCCACATCCCTTGCAAGGTGGTAGACAAGCAGCAGATGGAGGGAGCACAGAAGAAAACTATTCTTCCTGGGGAAAAAGGCTGTGGAACAAGAAATAAGGAAATCCCTTTGGCCTTCACCAAAACCACCTGTTTTCACCTCTTCCTGATCCAGGCAAACCCCATGCTGAAGAGGCCTCATCACAAGAACACAACGCCCATCAGTTTGTATGCCTTTGCCCTTTGTCTCTGTCCTTTCCCTGCTGTACCAGACCTTAGTCCCAGCTTATGATGACATATTTATGAAGGACACTGATCTACTCAGTTCAACCCTTGAAAGACTTACA
>Ga0065711_1029162_pt1 | contig 37334 bp, 11 predicted proteins | sample Hoacrofraction12_FD_59098 | JGI IMG/M metagenome (GOLD analysis project Ga0065711, IMG submission 59098) | Hoatzin crop microbial communities from Cojedes, Venezuela - Epithelial fraction 12 v2 (version 2) | ecosystem: Host-associated > Birds > Digestive system > Esophagus > Crop | place...
TGAGGAAGAACTTCTTCCCTCTGAGGGTGACGGAGCACTGGAACAGGCTGCCCAGGGAGGTTGTGGATTCTCCTTCTCTGGAGATATTCAAGACCCGCCTGGACAAGGTCTTGTGCAGCCTGCTGTAGGTGACCCTGCTTCAGCAGGGGGGTTGGACTAGATGACCCACAAAGGTCCCTTCCAACCCCTACTATTCTGTGATTCTGTGATTCTGTGAATCTGTGAGGGCCTAAGTATATCTAGGATGAATGAGTGTTTTCTTGCTTTGGAAATTATTCTGTTCCCTTTGAAGTTAGCAGCAATTTAATGGAGATTAAATAATCCCTTTGCTTATAAATAACTTCACAGTAATATCAAATAAATAATAAAATTACTGAATAGTAAACGTCAGTAGATAAGAATTTCCAAGCAAGACGTGTATAACGTGCAAAAAGTGCAGAAATGTATCACATGCTAATACTGTAAGTATAATATGCTTTAAAATGTAATAAATACTCAGCATTTATACATTGCAAAAAAGTAGTAAATACAGTTAGTAAAAAATCTGCAACTGGTTATGAATGAAAAACATCATAAGTGGAACTATAGTAAAAGAACACTGTTCTGTTGAAATTCTGATTATATTCTATCTCAGAGATAATAATGCTCAGACTTTAAAGAGTATTATCCAAGTTACTTTGAAACATCACTTAGGATCTTTGTCATTTCATAGGGAAAAATGCTCATTTAGGTAGGAAATGGTACAGAAGGAGGTTGTTAACATAATAAAGAAAGTTACAGATCTTTGGTCCTGATAATGGTTAAAGAAAAAATTCAAATTTCTAGCTGAGGACATCTTACTAACATGAACAAAATTAAGAAAGAACTGAAGCTACAGAACTGTCTGATTTGTTACAAACACAGGGTCAGGGGTTTAGAAGTCCAAACTGAAACAGTAAAAATGTAATAAAGTGGAGGTGGAATTCTATTAGCGTGTACTATGAGAGGAGGGATAGAGGGGAGTCAATCTTACAAAAACATTTGACTCAGCTGCTTCATTCACCAAAACACTCACCTTAAGCATGCCGTTTCATCAATATATTCTCTGTCCAAAGTAATAAACACTTTAAAATATTCCTGCCTCAAACTACAATGACAGACTTCTATTATTCACAGATACTTTTCAGGAAATTATTGTCACAGTCCTCTGGCAACACAAGAATCAAAACTGAAGACCATAAGCACTTAAAAATCTAAAGCAGAATAAAGCTTTAACTTCAATTATCTGGTGTAAAATGTTTCATGCTTTTATTCAGGTAAGATAAATGTTTGCTTAAGTTAATGACACCAAGAAAGATTTTTGCTTCTGGTCACAAAAAACTTTCTCTTAATGGAATATTAATATAGGCTAACTGGTTGCAGATGTGCATTTCAAAATGCTTGACGGTCTAAAGATACAAGATGTATATGCCAACCTCTTTAAAATCAGAGATGAACAACAACTTAACATTGCACAAAACATGCATTCTGATCACTCAGCCTATTTGTCACCCTGTTTATAAGGCCACAGGTGGGCAACAGTGTCTGCTGCTTGAGATTTCACAGCCAGTGAGTCCTGCTTGAGGTGATGGGCGATCCCAGGCATGCATCCTGACCAGCTCCCAGTTACTCAACAGAGGTAGATCCTCCTCTCCTTCCATGTTTCATCTTTCACCCTGAACCTGTGTTTTCATGCAAAGGACATCTGACTGTATTTCACTCTAAAGAGGTGCAGCTATCCAGGGACTAGAGGAGCAAAGCACATGTTAGCGCAGCACACATCCATAGGCAATTCAAAAAGGAGCCTCACATACTGGCAGAACTGAAGGGGAATGCAGGCTGGTTCCCTGTTTTCAAAATCCTGTATCTATATTTTAAATGGGATTGTTAACTGCTGTATTTTTTATGGTATACTGAAAAAGTAAAGAAAAAAAATACAGTGGGAGTTCATCACTAGGACATACTGAAACCTATGATACACAAAGCTGAGATCTGAGACTTTAGATACTGAATAAGGCAGATCGCTGCCTGTCTGCTAAGAAATTTCTGAAGGACAAAGTCTGCAGTTAGACTACAGCATTGGCAGTCCCACATATGGAGAATATGAGTAACAGCAGCGATGCAAATGTGCTTTTTGGAAAAAAAAAGAATCTAATTCTTATTTCTGCTGAAAATATAAAGATTCCTACAACAATACCCAGCTGTGGGTTTAATCATCTGGAAAGAACCCAAGGCACCCCACAAAGAATGCAATTAGTCTGCAAATGGGGTAGGCCTAACCACTTTCGCCTGGCTGCTCCTCTCCACTTCGTAAGTACCCACCTCTACAGGGTGCCCACATCATGTAGGCAGCTACAAGATGGAAGCTATGTCTACTCTTCAGTGTTGGCCCAGTGACTATTTTTGAACAAATGAGATTGATCAAAAATGAAATGGTTTTCACACTGTTTCTTTATTTTTACCTGTTAATTCAAGAGAGAATGTGAAACCACTCTGGAGAGGACATTTGGAAAGATCCTCAAATAAACCTTGCCAGTACAGTCATTATGCCCTGCTGACAAAAAGTTAATGTAAATAGCAGATTATTAAGCACAGATGCTGCAATCTAGAAGTACAGAACAAGTAAAATACTTTATTTCATCAGCATTACGTATTTCTTTTCCCTATAGCAGAAAAAGTCCCTGTTCCACGTTTTGGAATTACAGCAATACTGTGCAATGAAGATAAACTTCTCTGGAAGAGTATTCTCTAGCTGTTTTATTAACAACCACAGAAAGCTCTGCTGTCAGTTAGCTGACAGACATACATTAGCAACAAAAATTCAGTACTACACTTTTCTCAGGAACAATCAGTATGAATATCTAGAAGGCTAATACATACATATAGCTAATCAGGAAAAGCATCAGCTTTATTCCAGCATCTTCAGGTTTCTTATTAGCAGATTTTCATGAAAGTCTTCAGTTAACAAGCACAGGCAAAGTTAGATGACCCTTTACTACACCGTTATCCTCCTTCACAAAGAAGAATGTAATCAGAATCCATGGAAACCAGATGATGTAGCGGGAAAATGAGACATTTAATTAAACAGAATAAATTAACCCAAATGGATAACAACAAACATTACAAATACGTGCTGACATTTCTAACCCTTCTTCTGAGAACATTTCAATGTCCAGACTAAATGTAAATAAATTTTATTTTCCTATTTAAATATTAAATTTATACCTATAGATGGTGAAAGAGATACTCCATTTATAATTTTGACAGGCATGTCATTGCATAAATATTGATTCTCATTTCCATATAAATGGTGCTGTTGGCCTTTAAATATAGTATTCACTCAAACATATGTCTTATTTCCACCTTCCAGCAGCCTTGCACTTGTGATGGTAATTGACAAAACAATGAATCAATCCGTATGTCTACCCTAGGTTATATATATATACATACACACAAATAGCTCTATCTGTATCTCTATCTACACACATAGACATATACACGCATACACACACTCACCCACTCCCTGCCCAAAGCATGACATGTACCAAGCTACGTTGTCACCCCAAGAGCATAGCCAACAAACTGTTAGCAAGCTGGGCATATCCCTGTCTCGAACTCAGTTTAAAAAACTTTTTCACACAGTCATACCCTGATAGCAAAGCCAGATGAGCACACAGATATTTATTAAGAAAATGTCCAAGTTAAAAAAACTCACCCACATATAGTCCTGATACTACTTGAAGCCCGTTTTGCCTCAGGAAAGCCATATTTGGCCTAATGGATCATTTTCTTTATGACTATCAGTCTTGCTAAAAACTATACATTAAGAAAATGGAAAGTGAATGTTTGTCTCTTGGAGATCCTGAAGAATAGCAGGCGATACGCATTTTTTCATGACTACCTTAGCTTTAATCAAAACAGTTCCTAGTCCTTTCAGAGTTAATTTTGAAAATTACAAAATATTCTAGGGCATGAGACGGGCAAATTGAAAACTTCTCAAAGCACTCTGTGGTGCTAACAGTTGATTACAGAAATCCCATTCATCATCTCATCCTTTGGATTTTTCTTTTACATAAGAGATATTTAATTCATCCCAGAGCTGACACCCACACAAAGGTTACCTTTAATCTGGGCAACCTTCAACAGTCTCTGTTCTCTAACCTACTTTTGCTATCAGAGGAGAGAAACAAGCTCATTTGGTCAGTTCAGATGATACAGTTCATATAGGTGAACTACCTTCTGTAAGGATAATACCTGTTTATTAGCCTTCATAAATAATTTTCCTAAAACATAACTTAGTGTATAAAGGATGGACTAGTCAGAAAATAAAAGCCAGAGGATCACACAGGATTCAAGAAGATATTAACTCTAGAATCTCTTTGGTGGTACTGACTGATCCTGATATTAAGGCTGTTAATTAACTGCAAATATTCTGCTTGACTTAAAACTTTTAAATTGAAGGATGTGTAAATATTTTCAGGGTTTCCTATGTGCCTCTCTACTAGCTTACTCTAATGTAAATTATAAATGATTACAACAGAAATATTGTGTATGCACAAGGATTCATTATCTTCCCATCCAAGCAATTAAATAGTAACATAACTACATACAGCAGCATATAAAATAACATTAAATAGGCCACTATTTCTTCTGGTATATTATGCCTACTCATATCCACATTCTTTTATCAATGTAATAAAATATGGGTTCCCAAAATGATACAGATTCTCTTTGTTATTCTAAAAAATATTTACAATTTATCTAATGTCAAAGAATGATCAGACTTCAAATAAAAAAAAGATCAGTATACAGTCAAACCTTTGAAAAATCTGAAAAAGAAGAATAGAATAAATATCCATATTTGTAACATAAAACATTTTTACCACATTAGCTTCTACCTATTTCTTAAAAAATAGAAGAGGGATCAATGAAATCTATGCACGGGAACCTCTCAGTAATATTAGCCCTTCCATAATAAAAGTCTCTGCTTAAATGTCCAGTCCTTCACCTTACAGCTAGTCTTTAAAATGCAAGTCACTCGATAGAAAACCATTTCCAGGTAGGTTTTAAAATACACAAAACCCCTTCTCATTACCCTTTACCACACAGCTCCAGGCTTATTTTTGTCTTTCCTAGCCACCTTCTATTGTCCTCACACCTACCTTGTACCTGAGGTTACCTCCCTGCTGCTCTCCCTCACTCCACGGCTGTGCAGTGGGGACGTGGGAAGACAGACCACAGCCACGGGCATGCAGATGGCTCACATGTACAGGCTATCCAGCTGGAGAGCCCTTCAAGGAGAAACCGTTTGCTCCGCCCAGGGTACCCCAATAGCTGCAGCTCTGTCCTCCTTTTTCTGTGAGGAATTGCTATTGCCGACACCAGCAGGCAGCTCTGGGATCTCAGCAGATGTAGGTAACAGTCCCAGGAAGGAAGGGTGGTGTGGCCTGGAAGCACCATGACTGGAATTTGAGCAACCGATTGGATCAAGATTCCCTTTTACACAGCAAGGCTGCCTTTTTCTGGAGGGTTTCTCACCCAGTGATGCATTTCTCAGTCTCTTCTACTGCTATGGGGACACGTGATCTTCAGACCCCTGAAGATGAAGTGCTAGCAGGACCATTGGGACTAACAGAGCGTGAGGACACAGGAAGGGGGCAAGGGGCCAGAGTCTTCAGAGAAAGACAAATCCTACAGAAAGGACAAGTGGCAGAAGCTGATTGGTTTTCTTAAAGCCACTACACTATTAACTGCACAAAATAAATTTGTTCCCATCTTTAAAATGTGTCATATTGTATACATATGTATAGCTGGGAGCTGGTATTGAACATTGCTGCTGTCTTACCTCTTATCTCAAGCTAAGACTTCTACCTTCTATTATTGAAAAGTATTTATTTTATATCTTTGGCCTTTTGCAAGACAGATGCAAAATTATATGCCATAATAAAAAAAAAAAAACAACAACAAAAACAAACAACAAAACCCAAAACATAACAGTCCTTTTTATTTCACTCAAAATTCAAGATTTTCCAAAGAGTATTACTACCTACTGTTTCCCAAGATATTGAAGATGTCAGATTTCTCACTCAGCTGCACATTTCTCAAATACGGCAGTGCAAAGCACCTCAAGCAGTCAAGAAAACAGATTCCCAAAACAATCCTCGTCTTTTTGAACCATGTGACCATTAAGTCTTTGCTGATTTAGCAGCCATTTCTGCAGCTTGCGGAAGGCAGTGGGTGTCTTTCCTTTGGGATAAAGTGCACAAGAACTGTAGAAACAGATATTTCTACACATGCAGCTGAGTACTTTTGGCCCATGTTTCAAATTAAAGAAAGATCCAGTTGTATTTCAGGCAGGAGAAGAAGCTCTTGGTAGGTACATTTACTGAAGAGTTTCAAGTAACTCTGTTAAAGCTGAAGATCACATAAACACACTATGAAGCTTTGTATCCTATCTATGGTTTTATGTAATTATAAATGAAAAACATTTAAACACAGACCCTGCTAGATTTCCAGCAAATGTTAGTCAACTCCTGTCTCTCCAGATCACACCATTCTATTCAATAAAAACTCCAATTTGTGGTACAGAGATGGTGTACATAGTCAGACACTCTTTTTAACCTTCCTGTAGACCATTATTTTCTACTGTGTAATTTATTACTTTTACACTAAATCATCATTCTTTTTGTTAGAAAGAACTGAAGACTGGAAAAAAAATTGCGTTGTGAACACAACAAAACCGGGACTTTGGAAAATGTGCAAACACAATCTCTCAGTGAGATCTTGTCACCATGATCACAGCAGTATGCAGTAAATAGCTTCTCTTTAGCTGAGTCGGACAGGCTTTAGAATTAGATTATTAGTATTAAGTGGAACCTTTGGAAAGTAGCAATTTATGTTCTAAATTCTCTGTTGGTTTGTTGAAGCTTTAAATGGGAAAGTGCAACTTGGTTTAGAGATTCTGTAAATAGGAAAAGTTTCACTGAAACTTTCAAATTATAGTCTTCAAAAGTCAGATAGAAATGCTTCTGGCAAGCACAGTTTGAAATCTTACACTGCTAATGGCAAGATATATTTTTACATTCATTCAGAATGTAAGTTTTCAAAAGTTTTTAGAAAGGCTGTGCGGGGTAAAAGTTCAGCGGGTGTAAGTTCAGCATGTGTGCACAGCTGATGAAGAATCAGTTGGAGACATGCACATACCTGGGGCTGGCAAAAAATTTTATATGATAGAGATGATACATTAGGTCAGAGGTAGCTAGAAGTGAATTTCAGATTCTACAAGGACATTCTACTTTTAGTGAATAAAGGGCAAATGGCCATCCTCTTGTTCCATTCTTCTCTGCAGGCTTCAGTGAAGTTGACCATAAGGTAAGGTTGTACTGCATGATGGGTACGGCCAGGTTCCAGGCAAACTGCTTTAAACACCTCTTGTTTGTGCTTCATCCTTTTTGGAAATTAAAGGCTGCTTCCAGAAGAAGTGCTGTAATAGCATGGTGTCAAGTGCAAATAGCATACTAACAACATGCAAATAACATGCAAATAACATGCAAATAACACTCTCCTACCTACTCAATACATCTACCATGGTGCCACTAAACGGGTCCAAGTGCTTTGAAGAAAATCAGGCCACAGGTGAAGAATAAGCATGCTAAACTGAAAACAAAAAATAACCCTCCTCCTCCCCCCTCCCCCCAAAAAAAAACCCCAACCCACCCCATAGTAAAATTTCCTCGAATTAGAAGAGTGACAAATGATATTCGGTCCTTAGTTCAAATGTACCTTTGAATTTTTTGCTAGAGCTCAGCTTTCACTTATTAAAGTGATTTGTACTCCCTCTCAACTAAGGGATTTTTCCCCATTTATAAGAATCTTATCCATTACCACCTATATCCTCCCATGGTTCAGTTACAGAACTGCAGTAAACCTGGAGATATTGGAAGTACTTGAGTACCTAGGAAACTCCCTAATTATTATATATATATACATATATATGTATATATGTGTGTATATATATACAGAAAGCTACAATAAAATTACACATGAAGCTCGACTAAGGTACCTTATCAAATGTAAGTTTTACATGCTGATTTTCCAGTATATAGTATCAAACTCAAGTCTTTTCCTCTCATCTTTATGTTGAGATGTCCATGCTGGGATTCAGAACAAGTGAAGTTTCCTAAAGCACCAGATAAGGAGTGAAATTGATTACTTCTCCTTCTAAGATAAAATAATTCTCTTTGGAGAACTGTAATCTTTCCCCATGATGCCAATATAAAGCTTTTGAGAGAACTGGCATGTCCCAGCGTCCCAGCATACTGGGGAATTAAGGACAATGAGTTTTAGTCTTTTTCTGACATAAAGGTACAACAATGTACACATACTATAAAGAAAAAGCTTCAAGCAGAAAACTCCTACTCTGCTGCATGTATTTCTCCTTCTAGAGATATGACAGGAGAACAAACAATATATGATTTGACACACAACAAAATGGTATTGATGATGCAATAAAAAAAAACTTATAAAGGAGTAACCACTTCCCGTAAACCCCATGTCTGATAGATGTACTTCATGGTTGAAGATAAAAAGGGTTTGTATTTTGGTTTTGCTGTTCCCCCCACCGCCTTCAGCTTTATTTCTACTTTTTCAGCTTGAAATGACAAAGGGACATAGGAATTCACCTAGTTACTTTAACTACGGATATTACTTACCACCTTTGCCCTGTCTAAGTCCTCGGATGCTCAGCAAAACTTTGATCTTGCTCAAACTGCAATCAAATTGCACTTACTATATCATAACAGATGGAAAGAAACAAACATTCATGGTTTCACAGGAAGTTGAAGAAGGAACAAAAGGTGAACTAAGAAGGCTATGTGTCTTCAATAATTAGAAGGCAGGCTAAGAAACTATGTATAATTTCTGTAATTTACAAACTTTACTTTAAAGGAAATGTATTTCAATTTGGGTCTTTTTTAGTAAAAAAGTTCACAAAAGTTTTACAAAATCCAACCAAAAATTTGCAGATACTGACACAAGGTAAAACAACATAATATGAAGGCTTTACTGCCATCTCATGCCATAACAAATTCCACTGTTTCCAATAGGTCTGCTTTACTTAAGTATTGCTTAGACCAACTACTACCTCTAGTCTGCGACCACACATTAGCAAACAGAAGAGCACTTCTGCCTATATTGAAAAACAATCTCTGGGCTGGAACAAAGGTCAAGGGATGCAAATATAAGAAAAGGTCATTACCAGGCTAATAACATGAAAGGCAGGTATGGATTAAAGCATAAACAAACAAAAGCTATAAAAAAGAATGGTCTTCTCTGCCTAAATAACTTCTGTGGAGATAAGGTCTAGCTAGTTTGGGGCGATTTGTGAGGCTAGTCTGCAGTAAGAACACCACAGCTGTCAGTTACTGTACACATGAAGTACAAGATGGTTGATAAACAATGAAGGGTGATTTGCTGCATTCTGGACTTGGGTATCTTGCTGACACGTAAAATCTCCACTGGCTGTCATGTACACCAACCCATCACACAAGGGAAAGATATATACACCCAGGCAATATATAGGGCTGTTTGCACATGACTCTACACATTTCAGATTCTAATGTGTCTAGTTAAAACATTCCCAACATCAATCAAAAGGACAGGAAAATAAAGTTTTAGGGACTAAGAGTTCACACAGTCTCATTTGCCTCTTTTTCAGGCACAGTAATAGAAAGACCTTACAGAGGATCTGGTCAAAGTAGTTACGAGGAAGTAAATAGGAATTTCAAAGTTAGATGGTGAGGAATTGTATCCTAGGCATCAAGGAGAAAGGGATTAAGAGTTTAGCCCATACTGTCCCAATCCATGGGTGGTTTAGATTGTCTATCTGGATGCAAAGCAGAAAGTCCTGATCTAGGAGATCTGGATTTAGCTTGCAGGGGTGAATGCAGAATGAACTGGCATTTTAATAGGTATCAATGATTAAGACAATAATTCAGACCTATATAGTATGGAAAAGCCAGTCACAAACTGATCTATGCCATTTAACCCATCCTTGGCTTCACTTCCACCTCTTCTGTCTGCATTTTGAAAGGACTGACAACAGCAGACACCAAAACAAAGCCTGCTTTTTCTCTGAGTTTTTTTGAAACTTAGTTTCCTCAGCAACATGTTCTTTTGCAGGTTCTGGTTAGGGTCACCAGTCCTATTCTTCTGTTTCACCCCAGACCGAAACACCATCTGATGAACTTCCCTACCTCCACAGTCATCACAACATTGATGCATTTCTTCAGTGAAACACCTAGGATGAAAAATATAGCCCAAATATCACTCCCACAAGGAGTCATCAATGATCATAAACCTCTGCCCTTGTTTTCTATGACCAACTGCCAGAATCCTGTTCATCAAGTACACAAAAATATCACCTTCTGTTTCTGAAAACAGTTCCACAGAATTAATGAAAAGGTTCTCTTTTACACAGCAATGTAATTCCTTTAGATACTAAGTGATGATTTCTTCTGGTCTCTCCATGTTTCAGAGTGGTTAGTAAATTCATCCCTTTTTTAACCTCTTAGGGCCAAGGAACTTTTCTTGGATCCTGATCCTCAAAGAACCAGACAGTTTCAGATTTCTGTTCACTGGTCTCTTCAAAGCTTTCCCTTCTCTTGAAGGACGGTGTTTTTACTTATTGTTATGTGTTGACTCCTAGTCCTTCCAATGACTACTTCCCCTTAGCAGAGGAACATAGTTGAACATAATTGTAACATAGTTGAAGTGATTTGATTTAATCAAACAATGGATATTCTCCCTATATACAACACGACACCTTTCTATGGCACAGTAGGAATGGACAGCTAGCCAGCTCACTGGACACTGACAGACAAAGAATTTTAGTTTATCTGAACAGTCAGCATGAATGAGATTGTCCCTGTAAGTTCTGCCTTTACCTAGCTGCTGATGGCGCTGATTCTTTTTGACGCTAATATCACTGTTGCTGGCACCACATTGTTCTACGCACCTGTTTCAGAACTAGAACTAATGAACCTCCCAAGTTGCTTATAAGCACTCATTGTCTCCTGCAAAGTCGTGCATTCCTTCTGAGACTAATTCTCCTGAACTAGTCCTCCTGCTTGCCCATGCTGCGCACGTTCTGCTACCAGTTACAAGCTCTCGGGAAGTGACATAAGTCACTGGGGTTCCTGCTGTTTATTCCATATGGTTCGGCTTTCAAACACATTACCTTGGCTTGCACTGACCACAGCATGTGCAGCTCCACATAGTGATTCCTTCGTTTAACTTTTTTCTATACTCTGATTTTGAGCTCTTTCCAAAGCAGATCTCCCTTTCAATATTGCTTTGCATCCTGAGTTTTGCCAGAGAGACTGGTGTCAGACAGCTGCTGGAACCCACCTGGACTCAAAGTGCCCTGGCCCAGCGAGTGGGCTTAAAACATTTCCAAATGAGAAGGGTGAGTTTAACTGTGGTCATAAGAAACTGCTAACACAAGAACTGAAGAAAAAGTTTCCTTAGGGATTTAAACTAAGACAAGACCAAAAGAAAGTTACACACGCGAGTAGAAATGGTGAATATCGCTTTTAAAGTATTTATCTAGAGGTACAAAAGAATGAGCACAGCACAATAACAGCAAATAGCCTAGGAAATCTGGGGAGAATTCAGAGCTAAACACTGAAAGGGAAAGCAACCTGTCCAGGAAAGTCCACGATTTCCTCTTCTATCTTAGCAACGTCTTCTGTTGTCCAGCATGAGCATTACAAAATTACATAGTCCTATTTTCTTACAGTCACTATTTTAATATAAGAATAACTTTGTTATGCTAGCAATTAGTAATTACATTATTAGGTAACAGACTATCAAGTAATCTAGTTGTTAAAGCACACTTTCTAGTATTTGCTTATCTTGTGATATTTGGCCCAGTACCATTGTAAGCACAGTAGAGAACTAAGCAGATTACAGAAGGTATATCAAAAGTCATATTTACTTGTAGGCTAGCTCTCCAGACATAGCAATCACAATCTGTAAATGTAGATTAACCTCTGAAGTATTAAAGGTAAAGAGTTCAAGGAACTACAGAGTCTGCCAAAACAGCATCCAGCATTAACAGCCTGTGGCTGCTCAGCTTGTAGAACACAAACATAACACTGCACTTTCTTCCATATACAGCGTATCTGGGACTACTTCAACACACAATAAAACTGCAATATCTGGAACAGTAATTTTACATGCATGTTGCTTAGATAGAGTTTTAAACAAAATGTTAAGTTTTTCTTCACTAAGCTTTCCTTGTAGCACATAAAGTGAGCTTTTAAGGAGCTTTCTGTCTCCTGCTGAAACACTATACAGTAAAGTTTCTCACAATTTTCCTTCTTTACCTACATCTTTTCTCTTTACCTACATTTCTTTTTTCTTCTTTACCTACATCTACTTCCAAGAAATCTGATCATTATTTGGCATTCATTAGTAATGCAATTCCAAATGTTGCAAGACATATCCATCAACACTTTTGAGACATCTACTCAGACTATTTATCAGGTAATAATGAAATGAATCACTGGGAAGTAATTGCAAAGAATGACTGGTAGCCATAGCCAGTCCTGAGTAAAGAGCAGAACAGTGTGGTTCATTAGGTACTTTCTATAAATTGAACAACATAAATCTTTTGTGATTTAAATACTGTCTGGGCTATGTTAGTTTGAAATGTAGTTGAGATAACCAAGGCCAATAAGTATTCAACATAATGATAACTTAATTTTGTAGAAACAGAAGTGATTAAACTGAAGGAACTCTCTGAATTTTGAATTTGCCGAAATGTGGATTTTTTTCAAATAAAACACAGTGTAATTGTAGAATTTTTAAAGTTTCATTAAAACTGTTCTTTAACAAACATGCATTCTCCTGCAGCATTGAAAATTCAAACAGGCACATGTAGTGTTGAACTCATTTAACATTTTCTTGTGGTTTATGAAAGGCTTAGGTCTTGTACTCTCATTCCACTGCGCAATGTCATTTAATCATATCAGTCTGATTGTGAAGCCAACTACAGAGACTTTCACCTATTAAAACAAACAAATGCAAAAATCAAACTACAAAACAGGGAGAAGAAAATTAGATTTTTGGAATCCCTTTGGTTTAAACAATCAAACGCTATACTAATAACGGCAGTGCAATCATTTCCTCACAATACATGTCATACACTCAAACACGCAGATCTAATTTGTGAATGTTGTAGCTTTGCACATACACATTGAAGGTCCCTAGGTCTGCTCACTTGCTTTGTTTTGAATGTATTATTGCTGCTTCCATCAGGCCTATTTCTACTGTCTTTGCTAGGGCAAATCGTCCAGTACAAGAGATGCTTCTTCATTCACTGGTACCTTTCTGGATGGATAGTTTCACTGATAAAGGATAGAAACTCTATTCCTAAATAAGGATTTTAAGGTACTTTGTTTAAATAAGAGAAATAAAGAAAGCAGTGCAATAGAAATTCATTCGTTTCTTGTTGAAAAACAGAATACGAAGCAAAGAACACCAAGTCTTTACAGGCATGACCTAGATGCTTGTATTTTTGGTTATCCTTACGAAGATTTTCTCAGGCACCAAATTCTTTCCTAACTGTTAGGCATTCAAGTTTTCATAAAAGGGACTTGCACACTAAAGTAGCTTTCTCATGCATGACTGTCTCAGGCTAGCTACCCTTCGGATGCCTTAAGCATCTTGAAGCTCACTCTGTTAGCTGTCCACCTAACCATTAAGAATCATGGCACTACATATCACGACACCAAAACTCTTATACCACTTTCGCAGCAGGTCTGTGAAATACAAGTGGGAAAGCTACAGCTGAGAGATACAAAATCTGGCTTTTTTCTTCCTAACAGTGTTAAAGTTACACAAAAATCTGAGATACAGAGCATACAATTGCAGGGAGGCAAGACCATTTTATCTTCTTATACTGTTTTTTAGTAACAGGATAATTCTTACCAACACTGTTTTATGAGGAAGATAAAGAACTGAAGTAAAAGCCAATGAGAATTTCTACCATTCCCAAACTCCTTTTGATGTACAAGATATGTCTAAAATCTAAGCACAGGAATAAAAATCAAAGCATGAATGCCTATACATAATTGGTATCTCTTGTGTATTTATCTTCTATGCTTTAAATACATCCAGATAAATAAAAATGAGAGTACTAGCTATAATAAATTGTAATCTGTGAAAAACTGAGCAAGAATAAAAAGAGACTAAGATATACAGTGTGTTACCTTTGTCCATGATGTTTATTAGGGAATCTATAAATAGCAGTGAGTGTAGAAAGCACTGTCTTGTGTAATAGCAATAAATAATATAAATGGATAGAAACAAAACCGAACCTTGACAAAACCCTTTCCCTAATCTTTAAATATAAAATTTTTCCCAAATTCAAAATGCATGTCTCTGTATCTAATCCACTGAAGGCATACTGTAAATGCAGCCACCATAAAATGACCATAAGTTTTAAGAACAACATTACCATATACTATTACTAAACTTCTGATCTTTGGAAATGTGAATCACAAATATGACAATGAAACCACAAACTAAACAGTAACTATAGCTCCAGCAGGGCACTCTTCATCACTTCGCCATGGATATGATTTCATTCAATGCACTTTACTCATAAGAGAAGAAATATCTGCAATTTTCATTTGTCTATTCAAAATGTTTATAACTTTTAAAGAACATGATCACATAGGGAAAAAAAAAAACCCAACATCAATTTTCTTTAAAAAGTCTAACAGGACTTTATTTGCCATGGGGGTCTTTCAGATGATGCTAGAAGATGATGCACTAAAGAATCCTTGACATTCATCTGTCACCAGTCCCAGACTATTTGTGCAAAATTTCTGCTTCGTGAAATGGAAAGCTTTGCACTATTTTATGACTGATGGACTCGGATGTCCTTTTCAGAAGTGAAATCACTGAAAGTCATAACAACAAAATCCACAGCTTATTTTTGGGATGAGGGAGCTCTGTCTCTATTTATTTTACCACAGCATATTGAAGCTGTGATCTTTTGAGGTGTGTTTTATCATCTTCACAATGCATCTAAGATGTAAGGAAGTTTTGTATGTCTCATTCTAAGATGATGACCACTGTTTGCCACAAGAAGGTCAGCGCTAGAGAAGCTTGAGTCATATATTCTATAACATAGCATACACGATTTCAATCACTGAGAAACCTGAGCACTGAACTAATAACACTAATTGTATAAAGTAGCTGTGAGGCTAATTAAGCTGTATTGATTGCTAATTATTTATGTCCTAAATACATATTTTACTAGATTCCATTCTACTTAGTAGGAGCCTGTTGAAGTTATTCACGCAGGATTGTTTGGCCATCTGCAATGAAGCTCCAAAAGAGTCTTCATCTCAGTCTTCATCAAGCTACGGCAGAGAATTTGGCCTGAAGCCAGCCTTCTGCTCCAGCTTTAGATCTGGCCCACTGTCAACATCTGCCAACCAAACTTGCATGGCTTGCACAATTCAGCATTTAATAATTAAGTATTGAATTTAGCTACTTAATACTTAATGAATTTTTGCACAGAAAATGAAAACTAAGGTTACCAAGCCAGAATAGCCAAAAACACAATAGACGAAATCATGTACTACTTTGGATATGACATAGTTCATGGTACTTTTCACATGTACAGCTACAAATAATGGAAATAATGAAGAGGGAATGGACATTCTGATCAAAACTATTCTAAATCAATGTTTATACAGACTGTATATGTGTGGAATATAAGATATTTTTTGAGAAAAAGAGTAGAAGACTGAAAAAAATGCTATGCTAGGAAAGGTCTGGGAAACTCTAAATAGCATAGAGCACTGCTTTCTCAGCTATTTTATTATGAGTAGGACATACTGTAGATAAACAGTTTTAGCTGTGGAATTTTTAGATCTCTGAAATCCCTGGGAGTCACTGTTACTATTGTCCACAGTGGGGCAGAATTAGCTGCTGATTGTTTTTTGCAAATCCAGCCTAAATAAAGACCTGGAAAACATGGGTCCAGCCTAGCCCCATTACCCTAAACATGCCAGTCATCTTCTTCATTATGCTTGTCTCTATACCACTACAATCAAAAATGAAAATATGTTAGTCTGTGTCTAATGACTAAGGCCTCCCACACCTGCAAAAAATAAATATTATTTAAACATCATACACAGATAGATAAAGGAATGGTTAAAATTGCCCCATTTTGACTTTTCTTTCTCTTCTTTCCTAGTAAAAGAAAAGATTTCTGTGTCCAGTAATGTACAAAGTTTAACAATATCCTTGTGAACAATACTTTACATTCCTTGTTCCATGTGATACTGAGAACTGAGTATATTGTGGGGAGAACTGGAAATGTAATATATTTAGTATTTCTTGTACAAATAGGTTAGCACATACAGTTTTGCTGTACCGTTAAGTGTAATAACTTGTTACCACAGTAAGAGTTGAAATTCTCATGAGACAGATTTTGATGATATTACATAAGATTTAGATTTACAATTTCTTAACAAATGCACTTCTCGATTTCTTTAAATGGGATATATAGAATGACTCTGCTTATGGGAAAAGACTGCTGTATATCCCTGATACTGCTTCAGTCCAGAACTGCTAGAGCAGCTGCCCTTGTGGATGGTTTACAGCTGCATTAGAGCTCAAAACTGTATGATTAAAAGCCCAGCATCCGAGTTTTCACACAAAGCTGAGAATCATAACGATTTAGGCATAGTAGCCTTAAAAAAAATAAAAAAAAAAATCCCAAAACAGTTTGTGTACTGTTCTGATAAATGTTTTTACATATGGACATTTCATGAAACTACATAGATATGTGAATAGAGTATTAGGTACTAGAATTGTTTGAGTTCAGTTGGTGATTTTTAAAGGGTTCTTTCTTCAGAAAGGAAAATAATAAAAATAATCCTATGCATATTTATATATCTTACCATGAACTAACTGTTTCTGCTTATGTTAGATCACTGCTTCTCCCCTTCATTTCCTAACCCCTCTCTGGAAAAGAGTACAGCACTGCTTAATTTTTAACAGAAACTTAAAACATTTAGTACTTAATTTCACGTGAAAGAGAATATTTATTTGTATTAAGATGTCCCTAGGTATAAAGAATTTTTAAGTCTTTGGTTCAACCTTGTGTTTAACAACAGTGAGCTGGAAACATCTGACACTAACTAACTACTCCTGTTTGATTTTTTCTTTAAATTGCATTCAGTAAACTGAAACAAGCATGAAAATCTTACTTTACTCAAGGAAAAAAAAAGTGAATAATAAAAATAAGCAGGAAATACAGCTTTTACATATCTATTTTGTTATTATATATTCATAAAACATACAAAATGTATTTTTTACCTGTATGTTTTAAAGAGATGTTCATTTAAGAGTTTTACCCAAAGAGTCAGTTTTCTTTTTTCCTTAACTTTACTACACCTGTTTTTAATATATCAAAATTAATGAAACTTTTGAACGCTTCAGTTAATTATTTCTTATCATGTCTTCATTTCATAGATAGTAGTATGTCTCTGTTGTCTCTACTGCCCTACTTTCCTAATTCATTAAAAAAATTCAAGAATGAACATTTTGCTCAGTTACAGTTCTGATAATTAGGGCTTGTGACTGTCATCTTTTCCCTTTTCCTGACCTTACCAAACAACTGTGATCTAAAAATGAAATTACCACATGCTTGTAAAACACACGTATTTTGTATTTTCATCTGTCTTCTGGCACATTGAGATATTGTCTGTTTTTTAATTACAGATTGCACAATAAAAAAATTGTAGTGTGTCCTCAAGGCTAAAGTGCCGTTTTGGATTGAATCATCCATCTTGCATTTAATTTTCACCCCTGACACAAGCCACAGCTTTTGTCAGGAAGAATTTTTATTCAGATGTTAGCTTTTTATATATTGTGAGAGAAAGCTGTCTGATGCATTCCCTTGACACAACAGCATAGTCAGAAGCATTCACAACCATTGTGAAATGACTTAAGAAATCAGCTATTTAGAATTCATGAAGATCACACCAGAGGTTTCAAGAGCCTTTTCTAAGCTCCTTTCTTCCTAAGTAATCTTCCCTTCCACAGATCTCTGTCATTGGATACATAGGCAATCATTAGGAAACTAGAAACAGAAATTGCCACATTAGATCAGCACAATGTTCCTAACAAGGACTGGTGTAAGACATTTCTGAATAAATGAAAACAAAACAAATACACAACCTACAGTAGGTGGGTACAAGAATGTTCATACTTGCTGTACATTTATGTTACCTAGTGATGTTCTCCATCACCCAAGGTAAGTATTTTGCAATTTGCAATGCATTTCAAAATAAGGCAGTACTGAAAAAACACTATTGAAGAGCAAAGGTGAAGAACACTAGCAGTTCTCTGCTACTGTTTAGTCAAGATTCAGCCTTAAACATGCTTAAAAGATAACAGTGAATTGACAGGATGACTGGATACCCTACAGGATGCCTGAAGCCTGGGCACATTTCATCTTCTACAGTGTACATGGTGTTGGGTCACTCTAGGAAATAAAACTGTCCTCCTGTCAACCATAGGATGTGTCTCCAAGAGAGTATGGGCTAAAAGGTCTTAGGCTTAGCTCCTACACTGGAGTCAGTGCTATAGAGATGGGAAGAGACTTTTTACCAAGGCCTATAGTGATTGGACAAGGGGTAATGGTTTTAAAATGAGTACAGATTTACATTACACGTAAGAAAGAAATTCTTTACTCTGAGGGTGGTGAGGCACTGGAACGGGTTGCCCAAAGAAGCTGTGGATGCCCACTCCCTGGAAGTGTTCAAGGCCAGGTTCAGGGCTCTGAGCAACTTGGTCTAGTGGAAAGTGTCCCTGCCCATGGCAGGGTGGTTGGAACTAGATGATCTTTAAAGGTTCCTTCCAACCCAAACCATTCTGTGGTTCTATGATTCTGTACTTCAGCCTGCAACAAGGAATAATGTGAACTCTACCTTTAAACTTGACTTCTTTTTTTCTGCCCACGGTTTCCACCCCTTCTGTTGAACGATTGAATGTAGAATGGGATTTAACATGGACTGATGCTTGAATTTAAAACGCAAAATATTAATACACTGTAAAATATAAAAATACAGATGTATTAAGAATAACTAGACAGGCACTGTGACTTGTCTTTCGCCATACAGGAAACTTGTAGAACAAATGCCAAATTTAGATCTTAGCCACAGAGCCTACTTCACCCTCAGTGAGGAAGACCTGAACCACCTCACTTTCCTCTCCACTCCTTTTAAAGTTGCTAATGTTATATTACCTAAAATAACCCTGCATTGCTAAGTTTTTGGGATCCTCAAGGGACAGAACTTCATAATGCAAATGGATGGTCAACATTTTCACCAAATCCTCCAAAACAGGGAGCTGCTGAGAGGCCATTTCCCTGGAGCTGGGAAGCTCAGGCTGGCTGCAGCACAGGGCAGCTGGTTCTGATACGGTGCCACAAAGGAAACTTCAGGCTTTTCACATGATAAATGAACGTATTTGACCTTGCTGAGAGGCTTGCAAAAGCTATCAAGATGGAAAACTGTTCTCTATGTTTTTTCCTGAATGTTAATTTACATTGTTTATACAGAGCTGATCTCTTCTACTTCAAGCACTGAATATACAGATCTTTGTCAATTCCTTCAACTTCATTTGGCTTCAGATGATTTAGGGGTTTTATAGGAATGCTATTTATTATTACTATTATTAGTAGTAGTATTATTATTATCAGCAACATCAGCAGGAGCAGCAATGCACTTTACAGGTGATACACTGTTCTCTTTTTGAAGTAGTCTGTGGTTTACTTCAGTTCTGTATACTGTTAAGGAATAATGTTTAGATCCTAACCCAGAATTCAATGAGTCAATGAAAATAATGTAGTTCCCACTGAACAATACATCTTAAATGAAGACAGGAAATTTTTCCTACAGTAGAGGTTAAACATGAGGAAACTGCATGTCCTTTATTTTACAGTACATGACTGAGACTCTAAGTGAAGATTAAAATGATTAATAAATATAATCATGCATTTTTGGTGGTATTCAATAATATTCATTAATAGCACTGATACGCTAATTCCAAAAAGAAACACTGACTAGCCTACTAAAAAAAATGGAATATCACTTAATACTAGAAGGAAAATACACTCAAAGACACATATAATTTTCATCATGTCTGCCAGATCAGTTCCGATGGTTAGAGCATGGTGATGGGAGACAACATAAAGAGTATTAAACACTTTTTCACAGTCATCTAACATATCTGCATAGATATCGATCATTAAAATTGTAAATATTACGTAAGAGAGTATATGCTACAAATGGCCCACTGACTTTGTTAAAAATAATGAAAACAGGGTATGGAAACTGAAGCATTCTTAATCTTTAAGTAAGAAAAAACAAGGTGAATGCATACAGACATACACCTGCATTTCTACACATCATTATTTTTTATTTTATGAATTTACGCATATGTGTGAGCTCTCAAGTGTAGGTGTGGGGAAGAATAGTCACTCATCCTCCCCTGTAAGTGATCCACTTTTTTTCTTTTTAAATGAAGGATAGGATGCCAACTTGCAGCATTTATGCTAAAGTAATATTGATGGCCAACATATATTTTATAGTTAAGCAGCTTAACAAAACTAGAAGAAGAATGCTGTTAATGTTAACCATTCCTCAAAAATGCAAAAGTGTTAGAGCTGAGTGCTTTATCACAATGCAGTCTTTTGCCAATGCTTTGTGATACAGCTTTTAATTATATAGTTACATACTTAGTTTTGCAAGATTAGTTTCTGAGGAATAGAAGACAAAGTCTTAACATAGGAAATGTCGGTCTTACATAGCACCAGTGATGTTGCTAGCCTTGCTTATAAATAAGATTAAAATTGAGCAGAATATATAACTAGTGATGAGTAGCCTACTGGCAAAATTTAATGTATGCTTTTTTTCACTTGCCTGGAAGGACTCAAGAAGATTGACTGGGCAAACAGAAAGAAAATTCAAACTACAGAGAATGAAATACATATACAAGGTAACAGCCAAACCTTCAACTACTGGTTGTGTTCTTTTTTCAACCAACTCTCCCCTGTAAAAAAATTCAAACCCAAGCAAACCCATTAATATCTTTAACAAATCATAGAATATATTCTAATTCTCACACTTACATATGTATTGGGTTGTTAAACAATTTAAAATGCTTGTCTAGGAGGTAAGTTAAAAGCATATAAATTGCAGGAATCCTCCATCAGCAAACCATAACTTTTCAGCTATGTTATAACACAAGAAAGGAAAAATGTTTTGGCAAGAATCCATGCTGAACAATAAACTCATAAACTTTTAGCAGCTGACTACCTGATGATACATAATTAATCTTTGATTAATTACTTTCATTTGGACACTACAATTATGTTTGCAAAGATGCTAACAAGCAGAAAGATTTACACACAGTTTTTTCAGTGTAAATTGCAATAATTCTACTTAAATCAGGCTTCGATGTATTCTCTTCTAACCTCTGCTTTATCCAACCATGACAAATAAGTGCAGACAGAATTTAGTTTTATTTCTGTCTGAATTTTTATTCATGCTTCAAGTTAATTTCTGCATTTGTTCTTACGATTCACTTTGTTATTGGACTCCTGAATACTCCTGAAATACTGTTTAATCTTACAGAAATTAAGAATCTGAAGCTCAAATGCAGATATTTAAATTGGGTCTCTGACACTATCTCAACTTCTCTGCATTGTGAAAGATTTACACAGACTACTGTACAAATTGTACCAATAACTGTAGAAGAGTGCTATATAGTGCAATTTAAATGTCCACCTACATAGCAATGGATAATTAAAACATCTTCAGTAAAAACTTCCGTAATACTCATTTTATAGGTCTAAAACCATTGGATTTATAGAAAGTCTTTTTACAGATTGTCTTCTACATTTTGGCCGTGGTTCTTCAACAGCTATGTCCACTTCATTGGCACCTATGCATCAATACCTGAATCCACTTCAAAATGGTTGTCCTAACAGTATATGCTGCCAGATTTATTTTGCCTTGCCTCACAGATGACACTCATTTACTCACTCTCATCAGCATTTCTTTCTTATCTTTTTTATGTTCCATCTGCGAAGTTTCATGAAGCTTTTGAGAACCACAGGTTGCTGCTTTTCCTCTTGGAGTTACTAATTCTTTGCAGCACTTTCGTTTCCAGTAAAGCACTTAAAATTGTTTTGCATATTCTTTTTTCTTCCTGAAGGCTGGATAATCCAGGTCATCTTTCTGGAGTTTCTGGACAGCTAATTCAACTGCAAACAAAAGTTGCTCACTCCCAAAGGCTAACATGCAAGGTCCTAACAACGGTATAGTTTATTTCAGTGACTTCTGAGTCTCAGGGTTTTCTACACAGTATGTGTGTAGTGCGAATACTCACTGTCCAGTATGCATGAACACATTTCTGTCCAGAAACTTTGGTCAGTAATGTGGTAAACCAACAGTGGGAAAAACAAGTTGAGTCAGTATCACTTCCAAACTTCCACTGATTTTTCAGTATTAACATTCACTTATGTAGAAAGTGGTAACTACTGCACTGTGGTAATGACTTTCAATTTTTAAAAGACAACGTGATAGGAAAGGAAATAAGAATCAAAACAATTAAGATATTTAATGAGTTCAAAATGCTTTCATCAATATAGCGACATTCATAATACGTTTTCTCAGAAGACATACCTTCTTTTACTATTAAACTGGCAGAACACAAGAAATAGAACCAAAATACAAGGCATTCCCAACATGTCCACAAGCACTTGTTCCAACTATTAATCTGTGGCAAGAGAGTATCACAGATTGCATATTTCTAATTGCTTGGCTTTTAGTAGTTAACACAAGTATGAAAGCACTCCTTGACGAGATTGGTAAAGCCCACTGAAGTACTGCATAGCCCACCATTTGCTAATGCAGCTCATTTTCACTTCACTTCTTGAACAGGATTTTGTTTTCTTTAACTTCAAATGAATTTGGGGTGGACTATAAAGTAACTGCCCCATTTCACACATAAGCACTTCTTCCCTTGCCAAATTTGCTGTCCTGGTCTAGACATACGGATTGCGATGAAGTGCGTCATCTAGGTAACAATTTCAGTGTCTTTTTTTCTACCATTTTAGCAAGAAATATGTCAATTTTGGCACATTAGCTACAGGAATCTCTAACTGACTCTTCAGAAGACACCAGACTCTCACAATTTTTCTTGAATACTTTATTTCAATTTTAAAATCAGAGTTTATATAATTAAAAAATTAAAAAAGAAAGTTTCCAACCTTTTCCACTCCAAAATGTCATTGTTTAAGCCATCCTACTTGCCTGTACCTCTCATTTTCTCACGCTTCTCATGCTCTGCAGCTGTTGATAGCTCTCATTTTCCTCCTTCACTGGTTTTTAACAGTTCAGTAAGCATAAATTCTGCAGCTTGTTAATCCTGGGAATCATTTTCCTCCAACTCAGTCTTGTTACAGTGCTATATTTTACTTGGCTCCTGCCTTGCAATCTGAATTTCTTTCAAGGCTGTTGCTTTATGAAAATTTTTAGGTTTGTATATTCTTTTCAGCTGGGCAGCTACTGGATAGTGGCAGCCATTGTCCTCCAAGCAATTTCAAGCTTACGCACTAGAGGTTCTTTTGCACAGTCCAGTCAACTCAGAAGCTTAGCATAAGCCCAAAAGCTCTGAGTTTTGAAGCAGATTTTACATGAAAACCTAATACATAAGAAGAGAGTTCCACTAAAGACATAAGAGGAAAATCAAAAGGAATGAACTAAGTGGGAAATGCAGTCAAAGACAGCAGCATTTAAGGAGATAATGTGGAGCAAAGTATGAGACCCTAGAGGAACAGGGAAGGACCAAGATGTCAGCAGAATATTTTTCTGCTTAAATACCTCAGAAAGGATTCTACAAACTTTGCTTCAGAAAACTTTAATTCCGATGGTTTCAATTATTTTATTGATTCAAAAGGAACTACATTACCTTGTAATATGATATTCAGTTTGCAGTTTTCTCTATTATTGGACACTACCTGCTACTGAGTACATGGAATAAATCCATTACTAGGCATTGGCATCAATTTTTTCTAAGAGCAGAAATTATTGTTTACCTCAGGATAGCTTTCAGTTACTTGGTTTGGCATCATCAACTGATAAAACTATTTTCACTTTTTTTTCTACACTTATACCCCAAAAGGTCACCTTTTATTTTCGTCCTTCTCTAAATCCCACATGCCTACACAGTAAAACATCAACTACTTCAATACAAACAATTATTTCATGGACATAAAAGAAATGCAAAGTCCAAGTACTCAGCCACCAAGTCCTTTCTAACCCCTTAGAGTTAAAATAAAAAACAAACCAAATAAACAAATGAAAAAACAAAAAAACAACCACAGCAAAACATACATGCACAACATCAGGAGTCCATACCTGGCAGGCAGCCACTCACTGGACTAGCCCTTTTTTCCATTAATGTAGCAATTGTGAAGACACCACACACAGGTTTCCAGTGTACTATTTTGATTTATTTTGTCAACCCTTCCTAAGACTAAAGATGGATGGCATGGAAATAAGCATAACCATCAGGGTCTTTCCACACCGAGTCCTATAGTGCAGGAATGGCCTTTTTAGCTGTTCACATACATCTTCCAGACCATCATGGCAAAGGCTTATGCTAGCATAAAGACAAGGTGCAACAGCACTGAGGATGGCCTTATAGTCTGCTCTTTGGATTCAGCAGCTCAATTAAATGTTGAAAAAATCATTGTGACTAAACTTGTAACAAAACGTATGATTTTGTCACAAAATGCATAGCTCTGATTTTCTTAGTAGAGAAAAATCCCTGAAAGATTGTGTAACCTAAATTACAGGCACAATATTTAGTTCTCTGTCTCTGCCACTGTGTCTGAACAGTTTCTTTATGTATAAAAATTTCTCATACATTTTTTTTACCTTGACTGGGGAGACAAATACAACATCTTAGTTCAGGAGATCCATTACAGCAAGGCAGAAACATAATGGACACAGAGGGCTTTATGTTTTCACTTTCCTCAAAGCACTTTTTTTTTTTCAAGGTAACAATTACCAAGAGCATTCATCCTCCTTATACTTTACTAATCTAAGGCTTCCTCAAGCAAAAAGATGAGATCTATCAAAACCTCCCAATAGAATAAAAGAAATATTTCATCTTTCTTCCTTATCAGTAATCATAACAGTATGCTATTTTATCCTTTATTCATACACTTTTGTCCTTAATAATATCTTTCATTATCTGAATGCTCGCATTTCAGCCTTTTGCCTTCAACATTTGCAGTATTCTACCCCAAGAGCTACCAGTCTTTAAACTCCATCAGATATGTGTATTCACTTTCACTTTTCCTATCACACAAAATGTAATGCTTTAATTTGACCCATTTGCCTTGTAACTAATCTTCCTGAATTTTGTCTCTCCACTGTGATTATGGCCCTCAGTCTCCTTCTACATCCTAACAATTAATTTTAATTAAATTCGTCAGAATCTGGAACTGAAAACTAGAGTAGTCTTAGTGTGGAAGGAAATCTGAGAGGAAAATGGGAATTCTTGATTTGCTCCACAGTCATCTGCTGACGTTTTAATATCTTTTTCAAATAAAACCATGGCTTATAGTATTTCTCCTTAAAAACTTGTCTCTATCATAACCTTAGATAATCATAACTAAAACAAAACTACTATTAAATACACAATGAAGACCAATAGAAACTAGAAGACCAGTCCTGCAGTCACTGTAGGCAAAAATTTCTAAGGCTGGAGAGGAGCCCAACCTGAAAAGCAAGATCCTTTGCCTCAGCTGGAAACAACAGTAATTTGCTAGTAGGAGTGAATCGCATAGGTAATTGGGCACTACTAATGAGTACCAAGTATAGCAAAACTCTACCACGCTTTAATATTTAACAAGTAGAATGTTGTACTGCAGATGGAATAGTCACACACTTTATATTTTAGTGTTTAAAAGTTGCTTTCAGTCATTTTAAAAGACATGCTTTTGAACTTGAACTCTCCATTTTCTGTACCAGATGCACTTAAAAGGCACACTGTTGGTATTGCTTGTTTCCTCATAAGACCAATATGACCATTTTGTAGTACTCCTTTTATGATTTTTCCACACCCGATTTTATAATTTTTAATTATATCTTCATAATGAATATTCCTTCCTATAAAGCTTAACTACAACGGTTAGAAAATGCCTTAATATACTATTAAATATTACACAGTGTTATGCCATCTACATTAAAAAAACTGAACAAAAAAAAGTCCGATTAATGTTAATTTAAAAGCATAATTGAACATTAAATGCTTCAGGCAATGCCTTCTCAAACTAGGACTCTCATGAAGACTGAAAGTAGCTCAAAGGCTGAGAGGGGCAGCTAAGAACACCTCATGGTCTGACATGGAAAACAATATGGTATGCCTAAATGTAAGAAGTCAAAAAGGGAAGATAGTTCCTGCAACGGGTGGTGTTGTAAGAATTATCCTTAAGGACTGGTAACAGAACTGAAAAAGAAGCCAAGACATGTATGGCATATATTTTTTGTTCGTTTTTATAACTACTTCAGGTCACAACCATTACAACCTTTAAAATTATAATTTGAAGAAAACATGAATAAACATGACACAAGTGTAAGTGAACAGCACAAAAGCTGTAGCTTAGGGAAAGCTGACAGTCTGAGAACCGGCCTTACATGGAAGAGATACCAAAGGGCCTTTCTGTAATGGTGAGAAATACAAGAAAAGTCCCTTCCTGGAAAAAAGACAGTACACAAAGCTATGCTGGAGAAACAGACTCAATAGTCCTTTGCTTCTTTAAATTAGTCCTTCTGCTCATAGATACAATTTCAGGCTTTCTGGATAGAATCTCAGCCAACAGACTTCCATTAATAGTCAGATCTCTTTTAGACACTGAAGAAGCAGCACCACAGATATGACTGAGATTCAAAATTTAGAATGCTGTCTACAGCCATAATTAACTGTAAAAGTTGGATGATGTCCAGAGCTGCAGTCCTTAGCTTAAAAGTCTGCCTATAACAGAAGGTTCTATATTAAATCCAGGTTAACCCAGAACACCATTTTAACACAGAGCATTCAGAGAATACTGCAGACAGAAAATGTAATGGGTTTTTTTAGATAACCCTTGCTTTTTTTCTATTGGAAAGTTTCAGCTATAAAAAAAACCCATTCTTTCTAAGACTGAAATCGAGGAAAGAAAATAATTTTCCCTATGTTAAAAATATTTTCTTGGAAATTGAAATCTTGCATCATAACATCCAGGAACACAGGGAATTAAGCAGGACATTGGCTTTTACATCAGAAATATTTTTTCAGGCATTTCTATAGAAAATGGACCTAATTAGGCAAGGCACAGGCCTTCAATTCATTTTAGCAGATGTATGTTGCACATAGATTGGCAAGACTTTGACTTAGTATCATAGAATCATAGAACCATTTAGCTTAGAAAAGACATATAAGTTCATCGAGTCCAATCATTAACCTAACAGTGTTAAGTCCACCACTAAACCATGTCCTAAGTATCACATCTACACATCTTTTAAATACCTTCAGGGACAGTGCCTCAACCACTTCCCTGGGCAGCCCATTCCAATGCTTTACAACTCTTTTGGTGAAGAAATTTTCCTAATATCCAATCTAAACCACCCCTGGCGCAGCTTGAGGCCATTTCCCTTTGTCCTATTGCCTGTTACTTGGGAAAAGACACCGACACCCACCTCGCTAACACCTCCTTCCAGGTAGCTATAGAGAGCAATAAGGTCCCCCCTCAGCCTCCTCTTCTCCAGACTAAACAGCCCCAGAGTCCTCAGCCGCTCTTCGTAAAACTAGTTCTCCAGACCCTTCACCAGCTTCACTGGTCTTCTAATCTTTGAAAATTTCAACTGTATGGTGCATGGTAAGTACATTACAGATTTTTCATGTTGCTAGACTTTTTATGTACCTGAGAACAGCTTCCTATATCTATAGGAGTTGTTTGATTTGTCTCTAGAACTATTTCTTAAGGCTTCTTGATCCACTGCAATGTTATACGTAGATAGATAGATAGATAGTTACATACATACACACATACATACATACATAGACTTAAATGCTATTCCTTCTTAAATTCATTCTGCTGCTGCCCAAAGCGCTTGGATGAAAAGATGTGATCTAGGCAGGCGGTGACAAGAAAAAGACGGAACAAAATAGCCGCAAAGAATAGACAAAAAAAGTCTGCAACCAATTAAGGATGTACCTCAACAGGCTTAAAATCAACCAGTGTTGAGTCTTCATGGTCCCGTGCTATCTAGCAAAAAGCTGCAAAATCAATGAGAAAAGTATGCCTCTGTTCTTGACCAGAGGCAAGTCTCTATCGAGAAAAAAGGCTTTCACCTCTTCCACTTCTACTACACCTTCAGCCACTGAGGGTTGTGCTGCGAAATATTTGAAGTGTCTAAACAAAAAACAACCAAACTGGGAAGAGGAATTTTTGATTCAATTTCTAATTTTTCAGCTTCCTCAGAGAAAAAAAACCATGAACACAAAAAACCCAAACATGCTAGAAATAAAGCACATTCAATGCGCATTTAAAAAATAAACCAAAACCCAAACATATAAAAAGCACATAATTTACAACTGCAGTGAAGTACTCCAGAGTCAGTGAACAGTAACACTGAGTCACCCATGACACATTGCTTTAAGTTCCTGGTATACATATATTAACACGTGTTTAATTGTGTGTTTTCGTATACCATTTTTCTCCCCACAGAACTTCTGCTTCAGTTGTTTTACTGGCCAGACTGTGCCCTCAGGATGAATTCCTCAGTCACAGCTGAGCGTTGCAAGGCAGCAATGGGTAGTGCTGTAGTTAAGTCAGTTATACGCTGCTCTGAAATACTGGATTCTTATCTTGACGTGACCGTGCAGTCCTTGCACAGTGATGGACAAGAAGCATAAACCACAGGTGTCACCTGCAGCTTCAGTATGTTTCTAGATCATAATACTCACATAATATGATTCAACCCCTGGGATCCTGCAAGTGCTTTGTTTACTTAACTACTAATGGAGGTCTGTTTTGAACAAATAATGTATTTCAGCATGCAAAATAGTCTGAACACATGAGCCGACAGCATTGATAATTTTGACCTTAATCATTTTCTGTCTGACTTTTACATGTACTTAATAGGGAAAATATATAACAGGTATGTTATAAAAAGAAACCTGTCAAAATAGTAAAGCATCCTGAAACTATCCCAGGCGTGCAAGAAAACAGCTAACGACTATTTTGTAAAAAGAAATCTTCCTGGTTCAAAAGAAATATTGCACACTGACACTGTGTGAAAAGAATATGTTGCATTACTACACCTCTTGTCAGTACTGTCTACCTTATGCATTCAATGAGGCACTTTGTTTTTCAATAAATCATTGCACAATTAGAAATTTTATCCACCCAAATACGGATTAGAAATTGTATTAAGGTTGCACAGAGAATCTTACTGTTGCCATTTCTTAACTTTTCAGGCCCTGTCTTTTTACATTAATATTTTAAACACATTTCTATTTCACATTATCTACATATGTAATTATGAATTCAAAGCATTGCATGTATTATAGAACTTAGCAATATCCATAACTCAGAAAAAGAAATCAACTGTTAAAGTGAACTCTCCTAAACAAAAGAAACTTGTCAGAAGATTCATAATCAGAACTGAAATGTTTGGTGTTATGCATCACTATCCCAAAAGTCTGGAAATAACTACTTCAAAATGCAAGCTAAGTGCATAAGTATTTACAACAACAGGGAAAGATATTTCTGTGGAGAAAATTGTGGGTGCATCAGAGATGTAAGGATTTCTTGTTCTTGTGGATTTTCTGCTCCTTTGGAGACCATTTCTGTACACAAGATGCATCCAAGAACTACCCCTGTCATTTAATTACTTCATCTATAAAGCTCTTTTGTTATGCATATGCATGATTATTGATTTCTTTTACTGCCCATTAGTGTATCCCTGATACTTTTTTGTAATTAGAGTAATTCAAAAGACAGTATGTAAGCCAACTAAGCGACTCATGTGGAGCCCAGACTTTTGCTATGCATCAATATGCATAGTTTTCTGTAACTTCAGGAGTGCTTGATTATGATTCTCAACATATTCAATCAGAAGGGGTTCTGAAGAGATTTTCATTTCAATTATGCATGCCTCATTATCATACTTTTAGTGAAGCAGAAAGTACATTACAAGGTGAGAGCCAAAAATGAGATGAAAAGCACAAAGCATAAGTATTTTAGAAGGATTTCTAAATTTGCCTGAAATAATATTAATTCATAATAATATTAATCATCCTTTCTATAACACTGCATTTTTACATGGTATTTTATGATCAGCTCTTCAGCGCATCTTTCACAAGATCAGGTACGGCGTACAACTTCACTAATGAAAGCACACAGTTATCACTGGGGAGAGAAACAAATTAGAAAGCATTCTGTGATGCAGTGGGATTTAAGGCAAGATGTTTTTCTAAGGTTGAAAACAGGTGCTCAGAAAACAGTAAAGCCCTTAGCTGAGAGGAAATGGGGCACTGTTACGAAAGGCAGAATTGATGGAGATGAAACCTTAGGCTAACAGAGGGAGCTAAAACAAGAGTGAAGCAACATCTAAGTAGAAGATATTTGGAGCATGACGCTGAGGTCAGCAGATCAGAAAGTACAGCATGGTTTGGAAGGGAAAGAGAAGAAATGACTCTAAAGGTAAAAGAACACAAAAGGATTTATCGAGAGAAATTATGTGGTTAGAAGAACACAACTTTTAACAGCAGTATTTTTGTTAGACTCAGAATGGCTATCCATGAGCAGAGAAGAAAGAGAGGATGGATAGATATGAAGGGACTAACTGAAAAAGCAGTTGGAAAAAAAATGAAGAACTACAACCAGGAAAGAAGTGGAGAGTTGATAAGCTCAGGAAGGAAGAAACTGGATGAGGAACGAGAACCATGTACTGTGACAAGTACAGAAAAGGCAGAAGGAAATAACAGAAAAATCTACATCGAACAGTAAGACTGTTTTTTACAGCACAAAATACAGGGAGGCCAGATTGCAGATATCCTTGAACAGGGCTGATGGAGGCACAGTGTAGGCACCCTTTATTCACAACAAAAAAATTAAAGTGCAAAGAGGGAGGATGAAGTTAGTATATGAACAGAAGAAAAAAAGAAAAGAAAGATTTTTTTATTAGGTGAAGACCGTGGATAATATACTTAAAGGAAAAAAAAGCAAAAAAAAAAAAAAGAAATATAAATTCTTAATATAACCACACATTTCTTAACATAAATACAAAAGATAAAAATTGCAAAGTAAAAAAACAAAAGAGAACAAGAAGGGAAGTCAGAAAGAGGAACAGCATAGATTGAGAGCTTGTGAAGATGTAAAGAATGGGTTGACAGAAAATAGATTAAATTAAATGGTAGGGGACGTAATAAAAGGCAGGGGAGGACAAAAGTATCTTTCTCACTATTAAACTTAAACTGCAAAATTTTGAAGATTATTCCAATGAAGAAATCACATTTATATGAGAAAAACACAGTGATGGATGGGGCTTTGAGCAACCTGATCTAGTGAAAGGTGTCACTGCCCATGGCAGGGAGGTTAGAACTAGGTCACCTTTAAAGGTCCCTTCCAACCCAAACCATTCTTATAGTCCTAAACTCTAAGACACTGCTAACAAACCTGATCTGCCACCAGAAAATGGGTGTGCTGTTGAATAAAAGCAAAACTTTAATTTAATGGGAAAGTGAAGATATGACAGATGAATATACATTATAAAAGCAGTAAAACAAAGTGCTGCACAGACCTTTGGGGAAAATAATTAAGAACTATAATGATGTATAGTATATGTTTGACAAATGTGAACTATATAAACTAACTACAAGAGGAACACACTTATCTTATGGTACAGACATATTAGAATATCTGCAACAGATTTAAGTCCTGGGCTATAGCTTTCTGAATTCTTCTTCTGAATAAAAAAATGGCCTTAAAGTATCTAAACATAGCAGATACTTTTTAAATTTGTATTATTAATGAATCCTTTTAAGCATATGGACTATCAGTAATTTCAAACAAATTCAGATGTCAGAGTTTAATAGTAGTCATGATGAATCAGAACAGGCACTTACTGTCCTCACAAAATTTAAAATAGCATTATAAGATGGCTATAGAATAAAAAAGCCACCTCTACAACTAGCAAAGGACATAAAGACTGCAGTAAAAATTAAAGATGTTTGATGAGCTTGTTTGCAGGACAGAAAACAGTGTTCTTCCCACTGTCAGAGCAAGAGCAACAATGTAAAGGCTCGTGTACTTAATTATTTGCTACATGTTTCTATCAAAACAAAATCTTTAATTTAATTTATGTGGTGTACTCATTCTGAAAACACTGCTGGGAAAAACACTAATAAAACACAATACAATACAAAACCATACAATAAAACAAATCAGACCTTTAGAATGATCAGTGGGTGGGAGCAGGCTTTTAGAAATTGTTGGTGCACACAGGACAAGAAACATTACCTGTACCTATTCAAAAGCTATTGCATTAGTTCCCAAATCTAGAATTTTGCTCAAGAATTGTAGAAAAAAAAAAATAATTAATTTTCAAAAATCAGTGTAATCTGTGTTTATTTAGATGGGAATTGCATCAATTTCCAATGGCAAGCAAGTTTGACACAGAATTGTCCAAATACACTTTTGACCTAGTGGTGAACATAATAGAGTTAATAGGTGTTAGATTGTTTATTACAGGAAAATATTCTTTATTCCAAATACTCCTATGTGTACACTGTCATTTTTATTGGTTAAAAAATAAGTCCTCCACAGCAGCCAAAAGAGATTTCTTTATAAATAACTGAAATGTTAGTGTACTTCCTTAATGATCATTGACAATTTAGCAAGAACAAATATAGAATCCAATTTGCTTGTGTATTCATCTATGTTTTTAAAACAGTTCTGTTCAGTTCCAAGAGTTGAGTGGTGGATATATTTACTATATAAAATGATTTAGAACAGTGGAACTGAAAAAGCAGGGTAAAATGCTCTTCACGTTCCTGGAAAGCAATTACAGTACAACAAAAACCAAAGTGAACTTTCTCTTGTTCCTTTATCATAATAAGATATTCTGGATTGGACACTAACCCTGTATTAAAACTATGACAGAATTTCAAGGTCCATGGGTCTTTATAACTCTTTTAACTGCAAGACATTAAACTAACTTTGCCTGTGTGAATCCCAGTCTTTCTGGAAAATAAGCATTCTCAAAACATTACTGATCTGCAGTCAGCAGTTTATCCATGTTTTAAAAAAAAAAAAGAAAGAAGAAAAAAGCACTTGGAATAAAACCTAAAAAATTATAAATGAGACTTAGACCAAAAAAATGTTCTGTCCTTACAATACTTCAGAAAACTTATGCTTCTCATTAAAATAAATTCTCCACAATCTTTCTAAAATACTAAAAAATGTCTCTCCAGTGGGATGCCCAACAAATCAGAGGTCTACGGGTAAATAAATAAATAGTGAAGGTAAGTTACACTGAGGTTCAAACTTTTCACTTTTAATAAATGAAAGTAATGGAACCTTGACAGAGCTCCTGATGCAGTGACATTTGAAGTTTAGAGTATATATATATATACACATATATTTTTTTTTAAATAAATCACTTGAGTTTTGTACCATTTGTATCCTTTTAGTAGAAACTCAGAATCCATCTGTCTGGCTAAGCTTCTGTGCTAATAAGCTCCATTGCATGTCTCTTGTGCTATTAATCTTTACACCAAATCCAATTTTACTTATCATAAGCACCCTGCTTCCTTCTCTGGACCTCTGAGATAAGTAAAAATTTGCTCTTTGTGTACAAATAGCAAACTAGCAGAGAGAAGGACTGGTGTACATCTCATATCTATCATGCACCAAAAAGGAATTCCAAATTTCATCTTCAAACATTTTTTTTCTCCTGTGCCATTTATATCTTTATCTATCTACAGCCTGGACTGGCTCCTCTCTCAGTTCTCAGAGAATAAATGTCTATTTCAGAAGAAGGATAAAAAAGCAATGGCATGCAGCACAAATCAAGGCAGAATACAAAGGAATATATAGTACGCACTGCTCATGCCCTTCCAGCCAGAAACCTTTCGATTACATAAACTGCGTGATCTTAATCATATAAAGAAAGGCAAAGTGTGATCATTTCAAAGACCTCAGAGGAAACCTAATGCTAACTCACAACCTGTTTTCAGCCAGAGTAGTCTTTGATGCAATTTGTATTACCATTAAGCAAACAATTAACAAAACTCTTTGACCTGTAAGATGTTTTCAAAGACAGCAACTTCAGATAAAAGTCAGGAACTACTCACGCTAAAGAAGAGATCCAGGAGACAAAAGAGAGAGAGACAGAGAGATGTGTATGCCCAAAAGCTGGACAGCCCTCGAGTTCTTGGAATCCAAAGATGATGGAAATAACAGAAGAAATCCTAAAGTTTCATAACTAGTATAAATATAAAATTATGTTCCTCCCATTGTACTCCTCTTTTGGCCCAGAAGCTTAAAACTTGCCTTATAAGACTTTTACACATGCATATCAACCTGTCACTTTTTCATGCACTTGGCATTTGTGTAAGCAAAGGGCAAGGAGAAAAATAGGTATCTGTTTTTCATATTCTTTCCATGAACAATTTTTAGCTTTGATGTCCTATCCTGTTTCTTAATTAGAAGATGCTGTGAGTTCCAGCACACCCAAATGAATAAGCAAGAAAATCCCAGGAATGTCAAGGGCTGTTTCAGTTTGTGTGATCTGTGAAATCACAGAAGGTGTCTGTCAGTGTAACAGAGGAAATACAGACGAGCAAAAAGAGATTTAGAAAATGAACACGACTGCTAATAGCATATGTACTAAGATTGCATTCAGGGACTAACATGCAGGTGCCTTCATTAATACAACTACTATTAATGAAACTATTATACAAATATCTTACAACAGATTAATAGGGAGTCCATCAGAAAAAAAATAATCTGCTAATGAAATACATTACAAAATTAATAGTTCCTTTCTTTCTTTTAAAGGAACACCTGCATCAAGGTGTCACAAAGTACAATGAAATGTGGCTGATAAAACTGAATATCACCATCAGAAAATTTCTGAGGATAACTAGAATTGTTAGCAAGCAATTAACTGCAGGTAGTTAAAGACATAGCAAGTTTTGTTTCTTAATATAATTTTAAACTAATGATGAGAAAATATATTACTGCTTTTATATTTCTAAAACAGCAAAACTTCTCAGGAAACTGATTTTGCATACATGCAAGCCTGTCTTCATATCCACTGCATATTTTAAAAATAAGCAAAATAATTATATGCTTAAATGTCATCACTGAGAGAAGGTGAGGTAAGGTACTGGAACCAGCTGCCCAGAGGGGTTACGGAGTCTCCTTCTCTGGAGATATTCAAAACCTGAATAGGATTTTTCATCTGTGCAACCTGCACTAGATGAACCTTCTTCGGCAAGGGGTTGGACTAGATGATCCCCAGAGGTCCCTTCCAACCCCTACCATTCTGTGACTCTGTGTGATTCTGTGATTCTGTGAAGGCAAGATATGTAATGATAATTACCCTTTTTGGATAATAGGGAACTTAACATCCTAATATCTACAGTAAATCAAATCAAAGCTTTCAGCCAAAGCTTTGATTTGAACAACATACAGAGATTGCAGCACCAGCCAAATGTCTATTCATGGGGTTGGTGGCAGGTGGACAAGAAAAGTGCCAGACGCCTTCCCACCAGCACTACTGTATGCAACAAGTAGAAGCATTAAATCTTGAAGATCCATCTACAGAGCTTTTATATGAGTCTGTCCCCACTTACAGCCTATGAAGTGCACAGAAGAAAGTGAGATATGTTTGAAAATATCTATGTGAAATTTGTGAACTTGTTAGTGATAAAAAAAAGATATTTTTAAAATCTGAGGGTATAAGTATTTAATTTGTTATTTTCTTAGAACATAAAAAATAACGCATCATACCACACTTTCAAAAATTAACATTTCTTTATGCTAAACATTGCAATACCTACTATTCTGTGGATACTCTCCTAAAGCAGGAATACAAAATCAGTTCCAAATATTAACTACAAATGTCAGGTCCCATGAGGAAATGGCCCAAACCTGTTTGTTGTCTGGATTTATTACTTGAAATGTCAATACAGAGACAAGTATTGCAAATTCTCACCAGTTTACTTGACTTCCTCAGGAACAGGAGCTGACAGTTGTTCTACACATCATGTACATTGTAAATATCCATACATGAGCAGTGTCTTCCAAGATGCTGTTGTGACTTCCCCAGACCTCTCCCTAGGCCTTGGCCTATTATTCTTTTTATCATATCCTGAACTTAATTCAGTCTCCTAGGTTTTAATCCAAGGATTATCAGCTGATCTAAGTAACTTGGCCTCCGCTAGGTCTTCCAGTAAGTAACTGCTGGTGGTAAACGCATGGAAACAGAGCCTTCAACACATGCACCATTTATTTCTGAACACAGTGCAGACAGTCCACACTAAGAAAAATGGGTTTCTCTTGCAAAGAAATCGATAAGTAGAATATTTACTGATGTGGTGACATTCCCCAACCGCCTCCCAGAAAGAAACTGCTGTGCAGGGAACTTACAGCCTTGTCGGCTGTTGCAGGCAGAGTACAGAAAAGTCCTCTGCTGTTTGTGGACCTTCTCCCCTCATTTTGCCAGTAATCTGTTTTCAATGCTCTAAATGTCCTGAGCTTCAGTCAGTGCAAAAAAGTTATCTCAAAAAGAAAATCTAATGCCTTTTTAAATCTTAGCCTTCTTTTGGCTATTGCACTTGCCAATTCCCAGCTTAGCCCTCTGACTTCAAGCAGGCAGTAAACAATAAAATCAAGTGACACATAATGCATAATCTCAGTAAGAAATAAAATATACATTTTCTCAACTTGAAATGAGTATTATACATATCATACAAGTACTTTAGAATCCTACAGTTCCTAGGTCTTAACAGCATGTGGGATAGGGGACCTTATAAATGCCTACAAATATCTGAAGGGTGGGTGTCAGGAGGATGGGGCCAAGCTCTTTTCAGTGGTGCCCAGTGACAGGACAAGGGGCAATGGGCACAAAATGAGGCACAGGAAGTTCCGT
>Ga0065711_1002016_pt1 | contig 37323 bp, 23 predicted proteins | sample Hoacrofraction12_FD_59098 | JGI IMG/M metagenome (GOLD analysis project Ga0065711, IMG submission 59098) | Hoatzin crop microbial communities from Cojedes, Venezuela - Epithelial fraction 12 v2 (version 2) | ecosystem: Host-associated > Birds > Digestive system > Esophagus > Crop | place...
CGCTCCCGGGCGAGGGGCGGGGAAGGGAGGGGGCGGGGCCCGGAGGCGCCGCCGTTTCCCCTCCTTCCTCTGAGAACAAAACTTTATTAGCTCGCGCCGGGCGAGGGGGGTTCGTGGTTGGAGCGGGAGGTGAGCGCATGCGCAGTGCGGCGAGGAAGGGGGGCACCTGAGGGAGCTAGCCGCCACCCAATCGGGGAGCTTAGCGCTAAGGCGGACGGGAGGAGCGAAGCACGGTATTGTCCAATGAAAGAGAGGAAAAGGTAGTGGGGGAGGAGCTTGCGGCGGTGGTGGGAGGGGCTGGGGTAGGAGGCGGGGTTAAAGAACCTAATCCGCGTGGCCCGAATTAGGATAGGGCAACAGCCGGCGCGGCAACAGCCAACCAGAAAGCGCAATGCAGATAGCGGTCCGCAAACAGCCAATGGGCCGGCGAGTCACGGAGTTGGGGAAATGACATCAGTCAATCAGGCGCCCGGAGACTGAGACTCCTCCTTCGACCTCCCCATCCCCGAGGCGGGGTGGGGGGAAAGGGAGGGGCGGCCGCACTGCGCCTGCGCCGCGCCGTGTTTCCTTCTAGCACGTGCGCGGCCCGCGTGGGGGGAGGGGTGGGGGGCGGTGTGCCCTGAGGGGGTCTGTGCCCCGGGGGGAGGCTGTGCCCCGGGGGGAGGCTGTGCCGGGAGGATGCTGTGCCCTGAGGGGGGGCTGTGCCCTGAGGGAGCTGTGCCGGGAGGAGGCGCGGCCCGGCCCCACCCGGGGTCTGTGCCCTGAGGGGGGGCTGTGCCCCGGGGGGAGGCTGTGCCGGGAGGAGGCGCGGCCCGGCCCGGAGCGGGGTCTGTGCCCTGAGGGGGGCTGTGCCCTGAGGGAGCTGTGCCGGGAGGAGGGGGCGCGGCCCGGCCCGGCCCGGCCCGGCCCGGGGTGTCGTCGCTGGGTGCTGGCCGCGCCGTGCGGGGAGCTGGGCTGGGCAGGCAGCACCGCGCTTCCCCGGGCAGTTTTTCCCCAGAGTCACCTTGATTGCGAGCGGTGGTGAGGTTCGCAGGCTGAGCCGCCGCCATCTGTTTAGCGGTGTTGTGTTTCACAAAGGCAATTTTTAATGTTTTTTTTCATTCGTGCGCAGCTGAGGAGTTTTTCATTGTCAAAAGCACTTGATGAGGGTTTTGTTTAGTTGGCTGCGTTTATTTTTTGTGGTTTTTTATAGTTCTAATGGAGGTAGGCTGAAGAGACGTGGTGAAATTTTATTTGAAAGAAAGATAAAGACGTGTCTCTTCAAGCCAGAGTTAGGCCACCTTATTAAAAAAATCATTTAGTAGCCTAAAGTTTTCTACGTCGTTGGTGCACTTCCCCTCACCGGCATTAAAGGTGGCAATAATCAGAAAGGACGACTTTTACCAGCTGATCATTTAATGGTGTAACACAGTGATTGACGGGACTACGGGAAAAGATTGTGCTCCCCTCCGTAGCTCTCCTTTAGGAGTAGCGCCGAGTGCTTTGGGATGTGTCATGCTGTTATTACTTTTTATTATTGACACTTTAAAAAAGCCTGTTCTGGCTGCAGAACAGCTGTGGCTGCAGAAAACCGGTGCTGGAAACGCTTTTCTGTAAAAATGTGGATGGTCTGAAGGGAAAGCCAATTTTCTGGCGTTTCAAGGAATGGTATAATCGATTGTACTTGAGGAAAACTGCAAATATGTTGCCCATTTTATAGTGAGTTTATAATTGTAAGACAAAAGTGACATGAGGACAAGGAGGAGTGCATGAAACCTCACTGAATGGGTAAGGCAACAACAGTATTAGAGGTCATGTAGAAAATGAGAGCTACAGTTGTAGGGACTTGTTCCTGTCTAATGTTTGTTTAGCAGCCATCCTGTTCTCATCTGAACTTGCCTTTCATCAAGCTCAGGAACAGATGTGTGTGGATCTGTTATGTCATAGAGTCTTCCCTTACACCAGTGTGATGTAGGTGCCACGCATCACAGCTCCGCTTGTTTGTGAGGCTATTCCAGTGTCTAAAATAACCTGTTGTTCAGAAAGCTTTCATAAATTGTAGTTTTCCTAATCTGCACTTTGCTGTTCTTGAATTTAGCAGCATATGTCCCATGAGTTCTCCCTTACGAGTGCATGCAAGTGTCAGATACTTGTAGGTCTTCTAAATCGTTCTTTAAGCCAGCAACCGACTTTTCATCTGAGCTACTTCCAGTCTATTAGCTTCATTATGGTCACAGGAGCTCAGAAAGGAATTTCTGAAGGAGTCACACCAGACCCATATTGTGATTTGTCACTTCCCAGCTCAGTGAAATATTTCTGCATATGGATCAAACCACACATTCTACAAATGCTCAGTGGATTGAAATCAGATGAACTACCCAGATGGTTCAAGAAACGTGTGTATTTGGGTGGCGTAAGACAAAGTCTCAGAGCTCCACCAATCCTTTTTTTTTTTGATCCTGTATCTTTTGTTTTAATTTTTTGTCAGATTTCCCTCTCAGTTTGAGTTTATAGTTTCATCCAGTGATCAAAGGGCAGTTGTTCCACTGCTTTTCTCCCTCCGCTCTGTTACTTGACTGGATTTCTTCAGGCTTTAACCTGGAGTTTCTTAATTAAATCTCCTGATCAGAATAGCTCTGCAGTTTCCGGTGCTATGATAAGGCGTGTGAGACTGGTGGCATGTCAGGCACGGTGGGAACTGGAACTGTGTCTAGTCAGGTCTAGCTCGGCTGAAGCTTTCTGTCTTCCTCAGCCTTTCCTGCCTCCTCATCACTGTTCCAGCTGGGGAGTGCGATTTTCTTAAGCCTGTCTGGATTATCACTCTCGTGATCATTCCTTAACTTGTTTCTCTCAAAATGACCCGGCTTATGTTAAGCAGTTTAAGGTGCGATTCCGTGGCAGTTTCAGATGATCTAAACCCTGACTTCACCCACGCCCTCCTCCCGTTCCCAGCTTTGTGTTCCCACCTCTTTTCTTGTGCTGGCACTTTTCTGCGTCTCACACAGGGCATTGCCAATGAGGCTGCTCTTGGTTGTGCAGGTGAGGATACAATAAAAAACTGAGTTGGTTTTGGGATTGAGTGCCTCCGTCAGAAGGGCAGTGACAAGCAGAGGTAATGCTGTCCGTTCTGTTTGTGCTGTTTCAGGAACTTCAGAAGATGCTGTTTGCATTTTTCTTCAGTGTTGCTACTTGCACTAATTACCCCTCTTTATACCAACTCCATCGTTTGTTTGTGTAAGAAATTACCCTGTCACTTATCCATTGAACTAGAAATATACTGAACTAGCTGTAATTATCAAATTGATAGAGATTCATATGATGCTTTAAACAGTAATACAGTAGCCTTTGAGTATTCCACAAACCCGTGACAGTGCAAATATCACACAGTCTAATTTTAGACATGATACAATGAGTCGTCTGTTCATTAGGCTTTGTTCATTTTCTAATAACCAGCTTTAACAATATGGGTTTTAGAGAATGAGCTAAGTACTTTGGTTTCTAAGCCAAGAATGATAACCCCCTGGTTTACTATGGATAGATTTTTCAACTGCTGTAGTTGTAAAATCTTTGGTATTCTGTTTTATATGTAAGGCAAGTCTTCAGGGGATAGAGCCGTTGACCATAAGACATTTGGGGTCCCCAGCCAAGAGTTTGCTTTCTAGGTTATTTCCAGCATGACTTGAGATGCAGAAGAGAACTGCCTGGAGCTGGGCAGATAGGCAGGATGGAAGGAAGAAAGATTGCATTAAATTTGCTGGAATTTGCCTGGTATGGTTTATGTCAGTTATTGAGGTTTTTGGTTTTGTTTGTTGCTTGGATTTTTTTGTTTGGTTGTTTTTTTAATTAATTAAAATAGAGTAGGTTTGTCTGGAATGTTGGGTCTTATACCAGAATTAATAAGGCCAATATCCACGCATTTGGCACTTCATGCATGGTGTTAGTGTAAGATCTTAAGCCCCTGAAAGAATTCTGGTTTGTTTTCATTGTTAACCAAAATGACGGGTAAACAAAACGGCCTTTATAACATGAACTATTTATGAATTCCAGTGGAAATTGTGTTTATTGAATTTTAACTTTTTTTTTCTTCAGGAAAGCAACACAGTATTTAGTAAAGAAAGTCTCTACTCCTGCCTCCCTTTCAACCATCTCAGCACCTTAAAGAGGAGGGCAGCATACTTTAAAAGCATATACTGTATCTTTGCAGGTCTCCACTAAAGTAACCGGTGGATGTATGAGTGGGACTCATTTTATTGTTAATTTGTCTTCTTGATGTTCGATATCAGACTCCATTTTCATTGACTGAATAACTGTGGAGACATTATGAAGGCAATAAGAACTGAGTTACTAGCCTTGGGAGTGATTACTGCTAGATCTTTTCCTCTTAAGACTCCAAACAGGATGTTGCGTTATTATATGCAATTCTCTTCCTTGATGTACTGTCTGACCGTTGGCCAAACTATCGGCGTACCATTATGATTCATGCAGAACACTTAATCTCAATGGAGCCAAAGTAAGTATACATGAGGCTGTAAATGACTGTTTTCATTGCTGTGCTCCTTTTTTTTTTTACGTGGGGCTGTCTCTCTTGATGAAATACTATTTAGTGCAATCTAGGAGCCTGATTGCTGGATGCTAGTAAATCATCAGATTGTGCCTGGAATCCTTACCCACCTGTCTTTTCTGTGTAGGTGTTACAGGTTTGCCTGTAAGAGACTTATGGACATTGAAATTCTTTTAAATACGGTTGGTTTCTAACAGTTGTGTATGGCTCTGCCCCAGAACGTGAATGTCAGGCTGCATGTGCGATAGGCACAGCTACAAAATGAGCATCATGGATGTTCGTCCTTGAAGATGAATTTTTGGAGGTGAGGGAATAGTGGTCTTCCAGCCTGGTTATGAGAATTACAGAACCTAAACCATGGCTTACACATGTCATTTGCTTTGGAAAATAAAAACCTGCTTTTGAAATTATCTGAATATGCAGAAATGAGGTGAGGGAATGTGGTAGTTGCCAGTCAGCCAGGGCTTGCTCTTATTTAGCATGTTCATTAGCCTGGGCCTGTGCAAGACACAGCAGCCGTTAGAATAAGGCACGCACAAGCCAGCTGGTAGCATTGTGCATGGTGGGCTAGCGAGCAGCAGATTTCTCTTTTTTACTTAGGTGATGTTCTTACCTTTCGTTTCTCAATGTTTGTGTTGGAGTAGTGCTCAGAGGCCCCAGAGTTGAGGAAACGAACGGCTCTGCAGACATTTATGAAGAAAATTGTCAGGATTCCTAATGCTCCTTGCTGCTGCACTGCTACAAACTGTGCCACAGTGCAGCAAAGAATTGAACGGTTTCTGAAGTCAGCATGTGAGGAAACCTGGCATTTCAGCCTCGCCAGGTAGTTGCCAGGAGGAAGGGAGAGAGGAAAGGCAAGAGATGAGGCTGGCATTTCTGACACTGCGTCAGTACTTCACTTTAAGAAGTTTGTCATGGTTTAAAGCAGGGCATCAATAAACTGAGTGACAGATGCTCTCTATTAACCCCCACCCTCCCACCAGAGGAAGGGAAAAGGAGGAAAAGGGAGAGAGACTTACAAATTGAATATAAAAAGTTTTACTAATAATATTAATAATAAGAGAACTGATGCAAAATACACAAAACCAACACTGAGTTTCACGGAGCTGGGTGGCACAGGTGGCTGCCAGGCAGCTCCAGGCAGTCCCGGACTGGATCCTGCAGCAGACGGGAACTGGATTCAGGAATGCACGGATCGGAATCTGGACCAGGATCGCAGGCAGAACAGCGAGCAGGGTCCTCTTCAGAAGGTGGCCATGGACGAAGAGAGCGAGACCCTCATGATCCCCTAGCTTTAAACTGAGTATGACGTGCATGGCGTGGAATACTGCGTTGTTCAATATGGGGTTACCTGTACTGTCCGCCCCTCCCCGCAAGTGCGACTCTTTCCGACTCCTCACTTGCGGGACCCAAGGGGTCTGTCGGTGGCCTTGGCTGCTGTAGAAAGAATTACAATCAGGGGTCTTTTTCTGCCTTCCATTCCTACCGTTAGCTCAGTGTAACTGTAAACATGAGGTATTACCAGCTTTGGAGCGGACAGCGTCTGTAAAATATGCAGCCAGCTTCAGAAAATTGCAGTTACTGAGAAGAACTTAGCTGTAAGGAAGATCCACTAAAAGAGAATCGGTTTTGTTTTAACCAAAACCAGGACAAAGTTATTGAATAAAGCATCCCACATATATCTTGCTCATCCTCTGGCACACCTAAGAAAGCAGTAGCTGCCACTGCGGTTTGTGAAGTGGCTGATGCTGCAGTTTAAGCAGTGTGTACTTACTGGATCCGTCCCCTCAGATGAAGAAGTACTTGCACAGGCTTGTGCGGAGCTGCTGGTTTTTGCCCAGGATGAGGAATTTTTTTAATATGCTGGAGCATAACTCTGGATAGGATGCTTGTGGAGTCACACACATTCAGAATAAGGCAGCACGTAGGTTTTCTGGAACACAGTTTGATCACCCTTAATCCACTGAAGTCCTCATTTAGGCCTATATGTCCTCTTCTGTCCTTGCGTGAGACATGCCCAAGTGACGATCCTGTAAGGCCTCTTGATCCAACTGTGTGTGGAGCCTGGTCTAACGTAGCTCAGAAGGTACTGCCTTCTGCACCAAGGAGAAAATCCGGTTTCCAGCTTCTGACTTTCCCATTGGCACATTGCTTTGTGTAGTCCGCACAGAAGGTACAGGCTTGCATAGCATGTGTCCTAATTTTCAGCAGATGATAGAAACTTTTCATGGAAACTTGGGAACTGATCTGAATATTAAATGGCAACCCAAAACTAAAATGTTCCATGTTATAATCAGACTCCTAAATCTTCCAAGCTTCCACACTGATCCTACAGTATTACAGTAAGCTTTCATTTCAAATCCTTCTGGAAAACTCAGTACAATTTCTTCTGTCACAGTAAAGAAAATGTATTTCATGATCTGCCTAGCTCTTGCCACTGCTGTAAAGGGACAACACCGTTTGTAAGATCTTCGTTTATTGCTATTTTCTTTTTGGCTGAAGTGTTGAAAGAGGATGAAACTGGGGCAGCCAAAGGCCTGTAAAGCATTTACTCCCTAATTTTAAACGCTCAAGAAGAATTTAAATGATGCATAGATTTTGTGCTGGCTGTGTCCGCATGTGAGAAAATTTTATCTGTGTGGATTCTCATTCAAGGTGTTTAGACCCCCTCTGTTGTCATGAGTTTGTAAAGCCTATCTTTGCAGTGCAACCCTCATCCTACCTTAAAGCTGCTAAACAGTAATTACAGCAAACATCTTTGCCAAGGGAAAGTATGCATCAGTTGAAAGAGTGTGTACCTGGGGCTCTAGGTTTTGAAGGATTTTGAAGAACTAAAGAGCATAGGAAATGAGTGTGATAAAGCTAACCATGAGATCTTATGGAAGGGGAATGTGATTTTTATAAACAAAATCTCTGTAAACAGTTGACTGTCTCCCTTTACGCTTTCACACCCACATACTCAGAAGCCCCAAAATGTGTGTGTTTAAATGGTCTGGGCAAGATCTTATGTGTGATCTCACAGAGGATAAGGATGCTGTCTGTTAAGCCTCTGCTGTACCTCTGCGTTTCTTGATTGGCAAATTAACTGATTCTGGGCTTGCTTTTTGTACTCTCTGGGAGGGGACGGTTTTTGGGATACTTTGCCCCACTATTTTGTTTCACCCTTCACAAATTCATGAATGTCATTAATGTCTTGTTGCCTTTGGATATTTTATGGCTCTGGACTTGTTCTTCATCTTGTTTGATAACTTATCTGTAGGTCAGTTCGTTCCTTCTCTTCATCACATACCTTTCTGTTTAACACGTGTTCCACTCCTGCTTCTGGTTCTTTCACCCACATACATTCACACACTTCCATTCATACTCTATTAATAAAAATATTTGTTACAAATCACTGCAAGATAACCAAGTAGCTCCTCCTTTTTACCTGAACACTTTGTTCCTCAAGTGCAAGCCTCACCTTTTGCTTCCATTTATACAGCAGTATATCAAATACTGTTAGAAGCCCAGCCCAGTAAGAAGACCCCATTTACTCTTTGACTTTAGGATTCTGCCCTGTTCCAATGGGTCATTAGTGGAACAAAGCCAAAAGGGCATTCAATTACTTGCTCAAGTCTGAAAGGCCAGTGATTCCAAACTGCAGAGTGTGCTAATAACAAGGATGCATCCTTTGTCAATGTATCCTTTCTACTGGAAAATACCTGCCGTGTGGAACCTAAGGCCCTTATTACAAATTCATGAATGATTTTAATCCATTCTGGCAGCTTTCATAAGCATTGCAGACATCTGGGAGCAAAAAAGATTGTTGGTTTGTGCAAAATAATACAGCTATGCTCATATTAGATCTAGCTCTCTAGTGGGAAACAAATACTTAAAAAAAAAAATTAGTCAAGAGATATTTCTACTATATGATATATCACCAAACTATTTAGAAGTCGTATTCAGTAAGAGACAATAACTCAATGCAAAGCATCAACAAAAGAAAAAAAGACATCTAAAATGTACACAATCCTTGATGTGTTGGAGCAGTTGTAAAATCATGTTGTAAAACTTAACTACCAGTTGTCAGAAAGTAACACTAATAGGAAAATCTAGCTATCAAGAAGTCCTTTCATTTCTTCGTAATTTTTTAAATGCTTTCTCCAAAATGTGAGTTTCCCTCTGAGCACTCTTAACTTAGAGGCACTGTTTGTTGCAGAGCCAAAGCTGTCAGAAAGGAAACCAGATCTGAGAGTGAGCAGCATTTATTTCCCTGGGGCGTTATGGTGCAACATGATAGCCACAGTCAGCAAGTAACATTTATTATGGCAGATGCTTGAAGAAGTACCAAACAGCTGATTTCTGGTACAATTTTCATATTATTTTCCCCAGTCAGCAACTGGTGGGGAAACAGAAGAGGTGGTGTATGATCACAAGTCAGAGAGGAAGCATGAATGGGAGAGGTTGCACTGAAATGAGCAGTGTTCCAGAGCTGCTGTGTATAATACAGCTGACCCTGATATAAGGCCGAAATTAAAGATTCAGACTTTGGAAATTCCATTTCTATAGAACCAAATACAGCTGAGTGTCGGGTAGGGCGCCTAAACGCTGTGAAATCTGTTCCTCCTGTAAGTAGAACAGGTTTGTCCCACTTGCTCAGATTTGCAAAAGGAACTCGTGTAAAGAAAGCTTATAATTAATCTCTCTTCCCAGTCTTACAGTTTTACAGCTTACTTTGCTACTGGAAAATCAGAATTAGGCATCCTTCCTCTCTGTTCAGTCATGAATAATTTGCATTGAGGGGTACCAAAGAACAGCATAGTGAAATCACCCCCAGGCAGCTAAACAGTCTGAAGAAATTAAGTCTGTGCATGAACTACACGTAGATTAAAAAAAAAAAAAAAGAAAAGCCAAAACCAACCAAACCAGAGACCCATGCCTGAAACAGAGCAACAAACCAGGGAATATTTAGATTAGTTTATATTTATTTGCTAGTGTTGGTAGCAGATGGTTACATCAGTATGGCTGTTCAAGCAACTTAAAAGCTGTAAGAAACAGCACAATTTATGTAGCAGCTTGCCTTCTTTAGCCCACTCTTACTTGTGTTACCCAGAACAACTCCCATTACAATTCATCACACAGCTAAGAGGCTAAGAAAAGGAGATAGGTGGAAGTGCAAAACCAGGAAAGCAGCGTGGTTGTCCAAAACCAGAGATCGGGAGTTTCTCCATCATGGACGCCTGCTTTGAGTGATAATTCTGTGCACAAAAGGTCATTTTCAGAACATTTCTTCCTCTCCTAAGTACGCTGTGTACCTTGATTATTAAAATTTTTAGAGGCTACACTACCTGAGCTACCAGATAAGCATGATTTATCTCACTGCTCTCTTTTTAAGAGAGCGTATTTAGCAGACGAACTACACTAGTCTGCTTTTTTTTTCTCCACATTGCCCATTTATTTTCATGCAACACCCAAGCTGGCTAAGATGAGGTGATGACTGACAGATGAGGGTGGCTAGTCAAATGGATGCCTATGATGCATATGGGTTAAAAAATACCATCTAAAGAAATTAAATAAATACAAATGGTAGTCTCAGCTGAATTTCCCCAAAAGAAGGCCTCACACCTAAGAATATCACACCGAGGGTTGTCATACAGGATATACAGATTTTGTATATGTCCCACTGAAACAGTTTAGTTCAGCTGGGCTCCTCTCTCAGACACCTAATTCACTGACAAGGTCAAGAAGAAAGGTTACATCTTCATAGGCAACTAGACAGAAGTACTTGTGATACCAAAGTGGAGATACATCTGTTATATCACGGTAAAAGGAATGGGCAATATAACGAACAAACAGTGATTTAGAAGTGGAAACACAAGTGCTTGCTTTATAAATATTTACTGTGAAGCTGACTTTCCTGCTCTTGTTCAAGTAAGTGGCGAGGAACATGGCAGTCATTTGTTACGGAGAATGTCGCTGTAGGTGGCCCAGAGGAGAGGATGCCACCGCCATCATTTCACTGTTGGACTTGGCCTCACAGCCTGCTGGCATCAGAAACCTCCGTTCAGCGAGAGCCCCAAGCATACGCGTCTGTGGGTGTCTGAGAAAGGGTCACTGACTGTGCACCTGCAAATTGACAGAGGTACTGACCACTCTCGTTGCTTCCTGCGTGGGAAAATTCTGTGTGCATTGACGACGCAACGTCATAGAAATCAGGTGGAGTCCGAGCTGGAAATGGGTGTAGTTTGTACTGATTTAAATGATTACATTAAGAACATTAAGAAGCTGAGCAAAAAAAAAATGGCTTTACTTTCCTATCTTTCATTTATATGTAGTAAATGCTCAAAACAACTTTTATGAGAGCGAGTATCTCCTGAATTAGGAGTGGTGTGTTTTTAAAAGATTCTTTCTGTGTAACTTGGCACATTGCACAGCAAGTTTTATTCAAAACTGGGATGCGCGTGTTTATATCCAATGCTTGCAGGGTAGATGCCCGCTGAGCACCTCGCTGAGGTCCTCCCTCAGAGGTGAGCTGCTCTGTGCCGACACCTTAGCCCAGCTTGGGAGCGTTCCCGTGCCACAGCGTGAGGGGTGCTCCCATCGCCTCGCTGTTTCCTTACCCACCTGTGTGTAGTGCAGTGCGGAGCTGGTGGCTCTCCATGTGCCAGGACCTGTCCATGTGCCACCCACGGGAGCCCTGGGGCAGCCAGGGGTGACAGGGCTGGGGACGGGGATGCAGGGCCACCGGCACCCTGGTGTGCTCGCACCCTCGCTGCAGATCCACCCCGTCCTAGAATCAGTCGGGCTCTAAGTCCGTTTTGGGCCTTACAGCAGCGCCAGACGGAAATCACCAGACTGCAGAGAGGATGATGGATGGGTGCAGGCTAAAAACTGGCTGAGGGCCCTGAATAACTCTCCAGTTTAGACATCGCCACGCTGGAGGAGACTTTGGCAGCATCTACGCTTACTTTCCACTGAGCGCTGAATCATCCTGCGCAGCTGGGTGAGCAGCACCTGGCCGGGGAAACGACGCTGGGGAAGGATCCTGCTGTGCCGAGGGGCCGTGCCTGGCTGGGGGCTCGGAACGAGCCTGGGGGCTTGGGGTGCTGCTCCTGGTTCCTGGGTGCAGGCACAGCCACCATCCCACCAGCACAGGGAAGACACCTGCGGAGCCAGACAGAGCCAGGCATGCAGTGTCCGTCTCTGAGAAAAAGGCACATTCGCCAGGCACCAGGCAGGCAGATTTGTGTGGTTGCTCGTTTCCCCCTGTGCTGCAGTGTGGAACCAGTGCCTCGCCATCGCTCGGGAAGCAGAAGTTGCAGGCCTTGCCGGCAGTGTATGCAACTGGTGCCATCAGACTTGTCTTAGAAGTCGCTGGTAATGAGATAGTTAGGTTACAGCAGATCTCATTTTCGTTAGTGGTGCTGCTTCTGGAGAGGAGCACGGAGTAATAATCATTATTATTGCTTTAACAGATTGTATCTGTGCATGGCTGCCACCTGCCCCTCTCAATACTGCACTGTAGACACAGCTTGGTTTCAAATCCTAGCAGGTGACCTTATTGTGAGTTCCATGTTTTCAAAGCCCGCAGAAGCCTGGCCCCAAACTATACAATTTAGAAATAAATACATTGGAGGTTTCCTTTTTCTTGCTGTTTGCGTTCTGGGTCTTTATCATCCATACAGGTCATTTTTCTTTTTCTCTCTACAGCGGGATAAGATTTTAGGTGAGGGAAGGAAGGGAGGGAAGAAGGCAGATGGGAGGGAAGGGCAGAAGAAAGGAAGGAAAGGAGGGGATAAAGAAGGGTAAGAAGAGAAGGGAAAAATTGAAGAATAGCAAGCAAGAAGAAGTAAAAACTAATTTCTACAAAACAACAGCAGGAACTGTGCCTTTAAGAAAAATAGCAGGTAAAATAATTTACACTTAAAAACAAAGACAATAGCTCTGTTAAGACTTGGCTCGCCGAAGAAGAGTGAAAGGCAAAGTAAACGAATTTATTTTATCCAGCAGTGCTTGTCAGCTCAAAATTATCCATGCCAGCACAGACATTAACAAGGTTGTAAAGCCACCCCATTCCCTTCTCATAAATTCCTCGGCTTGAATTAGTGAACTTGAGATTTCTTGTCCCTTCAGTACTCGTGATTCCTGGGACTCTAACCCACAGCAGTCCATGTAATGGATTACCTTGGTGATGAATTTTATTTTATTTTTTTTTCTGAAGTGAGAGGGCTGGGATTTCAGGCTTTTATACTCGAGGGCTGCCTTTGCTTTCTGGGATATTGAATATGCAGGTGCAGAAGGACAGACCTCTGTAATCTGGGATCTCTGGTTTCTCTAACTGGCTGAGGGTCACAGGGGTGATATTTCAGAAGAGGAGTTAAGACAGTGGGGGATCCAAGAATAATTGCTTGGATGGTGCTACAAAAGTACAAAATTATTTTTGGGAAAACAGCCCTCTGAGCTTTGTCTGGAGGACCAGCCTCTGTAAGACCTGTCCTGCCAGTCACCTGGGTCAGTATGAAACTTGGCATAGATTGTTTGGAAAGTGTGACTTCAGATCCTTGTGCTGTGTAAATCCCTACATCCACCAATTTAGTAGAGATATTCACGTTTACACCACTGGCAAGTTTGGTCGTGTCTTTAATTTATAATCCAAAGCCTTTGTCACAAGTCTGGAGAAAATGACACCAAAATGTGATCCTTGACACTGGGAGCAGTGTCATTTAAATACAAAGGTCAAAGGTTTGTGGTATGCGTCACTTCCATTTTAAACCTGTGTAGAAAGAATGGATTTTGTAGTTGAAAGGCTGATAATGCTGTTATCCTTGTTCAATTTTTTAGCACCATCTGTTCTTCCCGAGTAGAAATTCCAGACAAATCACATGAGCAAAAACTTAGTGTATTTCTCCATGCAGCAGATGAACCATTAGAGTTACAGAAATCTGGTTGGGCAAAGAAATATGTTTATAAAATGATTGGTTTAAGTCTTTGTTGTCTGAGAAAATGACTTTTTAATGTACTGACAGCTGTCTCCCTCTGGCATGTTTTCAGTTTAACAGTTTATGTTGGAGCCAGATCATTTGTTTCATAACTGGCTGTAGCATAACAAACAGCACTTTTAAATCTCCAATCAGCCCACATATCACGTAAACGTTATGTGTCCCAATTGGGATACTTTTCCAATCACTATGTTTTCTTAATCGTGCCTGAAAAATACGTAAATAATGTGGCCACATGATAATCCTCTTTGAAGTCACATAGATAAAAAAGTGAGTTGACTGAAACATTTGGCTATTTTTATTTGGTCATTTTTCTTTAGAGTCGAGGAAGCTATGCGGCAAATTAATGCATATTTATTTATTTACTAAAATAATTCTATAGTGCTTATTTAAATCCTATCTAGAAAAGAAATACTATTATTTTCTGATCCCTAGAGCTTCCAAAGCCCAGTGTGCTAGGCACTGTGCAAATACAGTCGGGATGCTTACAGGCTAAATCAGGGGTTCGTTTAAATGTCTTCATGCCTCGCTTTCAGATATGAGAGCGCTGGGCTTCATGGTCTGATCTCTCCACCTGTATCCAGTGGTATCCAGTGGACCCAGCCTGGTTTTGCGTGGGGAGTGCCGAAGTCTGCACAGAGTTTGCTGTCACCACTCCCATCCCTTGAGCATCATACAGGACATCCCCACCACTGCTTTGGAGCAACGCCTGCACCTTGGGTTGAAAACTGCAGTCTGAACACAGAAATCATGTCGTAGTAGGGGCAGCTGGAAGTGAAGAGGGAAGTTCATTTGCATCTGAAGTGGTCTTTTGACATCATTGCATCGCCTTAATGGGGTACGGTGGACATGACATAGAAATGGCAACGTTGGATTATTATTTCTTTTATTGGCACTGTGATGCTGCCATTCCCTGTTTTATATGGAAAAGAGAAGATTGTAGGCCAATTGATCTTGCAGATGTACTGTGTGTATTCTGTATGCTACCAATACTCATTTGACAAGGATTCCATAATGTCGTTTTGAAGAGGTGTTACTGATTTTACTAATGGATTAGATCCACTTGTCATGGAAACAGAGGAATGTTCAAGGCTTAAATTTGTTCTTTGACCCTGAACCACAGCATTCGTACCCTCTCCTAAATCCCATCCTTCAATTAAAATTTGCAACCAAGGTGGGAAGGATCTACTGTAAATAGAAAATTTTCTTGCTAACCAAACAGTGAATGTTACCAATCTCTGGCGTGTTTCTGAGGCACATCTGTGCCTGTGATCTGTCCCTAGGCTGTATACATTCTGAACCAAAACATTTATTTGATGTCACAGTAATGTGCTTATGGACCATGTAAAAACAGAACAAATATTAAAACCTTTGCAAGCCTTATACCACAAATGAATAGATGCATAAGGAAGGAAAAATACAAGCTCTCTGTAGAAGTAAGCGTCTGCATAAAATGTCTGCAAGCGAAAATATGTGTGGAGGATGGCTTTTTAGATGAAAAGAAAGAAGTCCCATTAAACAAGTGTTTGTTGGCAGGCTGTTGGAGGTTGCAGCCGTAGGTAGGCAGGAAAGATGGTCTTCTGACCTGTGGCTTCCAAGATTTTCACCATAATCTGTGACAGTAATTTTGTGATACCACTGTGAAACCTGGAGCTACAAAGGCAGAACTACCAAGGTCATACTGACTGTGCATTGCATGGCTTCTTTTTCCTTCCTTTCCCTATGATGACTGACAAATCTGGATTAACCCCAGTTGAAGGCAAGGCCTGGATATCGTGACTGCATTGGGCCCTGGCAGGTCTCATGGAACACAGTATTCACTGTGTGCTGGTCACAACTCTAGAGCAGATTGTACCATATGGAGCCATGTGAGGAGATTTGGGATAAACGGAGAAAGAGTCAGGAGGACTCATTTGGTAGGAGGTATGATGAATGGGAACATCTTTTAACCACAGGACTTGCCATGTCAGGTATGCTGACCTTCAGTGGCAAAAGAAGTGTAATGGTCAGAAAGGGAGCTACGGGACTTGTGTGAATACGTTAGATGATCCAGTTCCAACTTGAAGGAATAATAAGTGAGGGAAGTACACATTGCATTTATTATTTAATCTATCTCCTTGTACTGTTTGCATAACCTTAATGAAGATCCACTCCTTGTGGAATCTGAGAAGCCTGCAGCTGTTACATGCTATGTATGTCACATATCTTTTAGGACATGGACTCACTGAAACTCTTGGAAAATCTTCAGTTTAAGCTGTTTAAGATGAAGCTGCACCTGTAGTTACCTGCAGATATATTGCAGATCATTCTGCCTGTGGGAACCAGAGTGGAGGAGAGACCAGTTCATAGTTGCTTCTTGCTCTAGTTCAGGCACCAGAACTCAAGTGAGCTCCCAGATTTGGTCACAGAGGTAGAAGCGGGGGTAGTCTTCAGGGCTGAACAGATTTATTGTGAAGTCTTAGCTCTCGAACTTGGGAAGCTCAGGCTCATGGTGTGTAGGCAAAGCAGTCATGTCTACCTGAGCAGTATTCAGTTCTGGGGAGGTCTGCCAGCACAGTGGCATTCAAGGTGGGCTTTTCGCTGAGTGTCAGGGGCTTGTGTGGTGCAGCACAGGGTGGAGCAATAGTTCTCTGGGTTAAAACAATGCAGAGGAGAAAAGCTGAAATTAAGCCACAGCAGTAGAAATAAAATACTAATACAAATTTCTTAATATATTTTATTAACCTCCCCCTCCCCCAATTCTGTGTTTTAAATCGTGGAAGCTCTTGCAAGGTGCTCTCAGCTCTGAAGTGTGTCCTAAGGTATATTTTTTTGCAGCTATTCAGACGACAGTGGAGTGTCAGGAATGTCACATTAGGTGTGTGTGGATATGTAATAGCATTCATGACCTTCCGTGATGACAGAGGCTTTGCTGAAGCTCTCTGACTGTAACAGATCTCAAATAAGTGATTGTTCTGAATAAATCGTCTACGCTATTGTTTTCCCACTGCAAACAGAACAGAGCCATTTTTAAAGAGGCTGGATAAAAATGACACAGAATTCAACGTGTGAAAGAAAAGGACAATTTCAATTATAATTTCCCTGATATTTTCTGAACACTTCTCATAATGTTGGGGTTTTTTGATTGCATGGTACTTTCAGTTTGAGAACAGACAGGGCTATGGAAAGTGTTGCCTCCCACCAATAAACATGGGAGCAGCACACCATCATTCACTTCATGTTTTGGAACAAGGAGTCTATTATGCAGCTACAAAAGGGACGGAGCTTGGGAAAACTTTGATATGGCAGTTTTCCAAGCCACAGCTGAAGAGAGCTGTGCTTTTGTTTCTTAGATTTCAGATGCTAATTGCAGCAGGATACTTGTCCAATGCATTAGTGAAAGCCTTCAGTAAGACAAAGGTGCTGCAGCAGTCAATATTCATGGTTCAGCAGATGAGCTGAAGCCTCAGTATTTTTACCGGGAACACGGTGCTGTCTTCCTGATGAGCCGTTGTGGTGGATTCATGACTTCTCATGGTCATTACAGATCCCGCGTCGAATCTTTGAAGAGGCGCTGTCAATCCAATATAGATGATAGCAGCGCGACTCCTGAAACTCTCACTGCGGTTTCAGCCGGATGCAGCATTTTTGCGGTCTTAGGCTGTGATTTACAGAACATTTACAAGATATTTCACTTCAGAGCAAGCGGAACAGCGGCAGCGAGCAGGGCAGCATGCCTGAGCAAGGACTGACATACATACATGCCCTTAGAGGAACAGCCTTCGGAAGTACCGTGATTTACAAGATGCTCTCCTGTCCAAACGCACTGATGTTTGGGGGGATTGCACAGGCCGCTCTACCCGCCTTGCAGTACATCTGCTTTCTGCCTGCTTGTGCCCGCTCCCCTGCCGTGAGGGCTGCCTGTAATCCCTGCCACCTCCAGCGCAGAGAGGCATGGCTCAGGCCAAGAGGGAGATTTCAGGCAGCTTCTAGCCAGCAGGCAACTGGTTCTTCCCCACCACGTCGCTCATCCCACAGCTCCTGTTTAAACCCTAGCCGAAACCAGATGGTGGTGAACGTGCTGCTGCTGATGCCATGGAGCACAGGGCAGCTTGGAGCCCTGCTGCCTCTCCTCTCCCTCCGCACACTGCCCCACGGCACTGCAGTCCCTGGGGCCCTGATGCTGGTGCAGAGGGGCACAGCGGTACTTGGGGGACGGAAATGTCTGAGCCTGGAGAGGATCCACTCTCCTGTATTGGGTCCTTCATTACGCAGTGCTTGGAGGCTTGATAAGGCACGTAAGAAATAAAAGACATTTAGTTTCTAAAGTCTTCTGTTTTAAACAGCAGTGTCAGCTAAAATGTGTGTATTTTTAAAATTTCGCTTTTGTGCTATATCAATTCCAGAGCTTGTCACAGTTTTCCTGTGGTAATATTGCTAAAGTAAGTCTCAGCTGACTCCATAGCCTTATGTTGTATCTCATCACTCTTTGATAACTGGAAATGTACTGTAGATATTAGGCATGTACTGGAAATGAAGAATTATAGAAAACAGTTGTCTCATCCTTGAGGATGACAGAGTATTTTGCTGCCAAGAAAATCAGCCACAGATTGTCTTTTGGAGTAATTCACAATCAAAAGGTTCTCAGATCTGCTTTAGTGACCAACCTTCCCTTTAAAAGCCTCAAAGTGCCTGCATTATATTTATGGTGGATTCAGATTTTTTTTTTTAATTACAGCAATTAAAAACCTTAGGTCAAAATTTTCATGAAGACCCATAAATGGAAGAAATAGCATTTGGGTGGGGTGAGAGGAGGAGATGCTCGTTGCTCCATGTTTTGCTACTCCGGTCCTGTGCCATGCTGGGCAGCACTATGGGCAAGTGGCCTGTCTAAAATGGTTTTGACTTGCTGAAATGCCATTCACCGCTTCTTTTTCTTTTCAGAAATATTCCTGCCTATTACTGAACGTTACTGTGAGAACGAGATGCCATCTTGTGGTCGGATTTTCAGCTCACAAGCCTGGGCTTGCTTTTCTGAGAAGCTAGTTCAATCATCCTCCAGCTTGGGGCTGCAAAACAACTAAACCAGCATTTTCAGGTTTCATTGTACACCCATCCTCCGCTAAGACCTACGGGCTTTTACAGGAAAAACTGGACAGTTTCGAAGTAAAATTGTCTGCTATTAATCATAACCTGGAAATTGGCATTTGGAGATAATAATAATTTTTAAGTTATCAAAACAAAATGCTGATATGTGCAATTTATTTTTTCCAAAGTCAAGCAAACATATTAATTTTGCAAAGTGTAATGATTTTGTGCAGCAGCTTGAAAAAAGGTGGTGCAAGCATTATTGCGGGGAAAGCTTGTTTTCCATAATTTAGGGTGACATAAATAGCTCTTAGGACAACCTCATATTTTCCACATTTCCTCACTTCTCAACCTCAGATACAAAACTGATACTTTCAGATACAAAATACAAAATCTGCCTGGAGTACAAAGCTTATAGACTTCGGGATCACTTAGATGTAGATTTTTGTCCAGCTGTTTATTCAAGAATTACCCATGAAGTTAAGATACAATCTGTTGCTTTTGATATGCTATTCTCAATATGCTAGTATGTTTTGTGCAACATAAAGATCCACTTTTTTATTCCAGCCTCTTCAGTGTGCGAAGGAAAAGCCAAGGGTATGGTTGCAGAAGTATTTTAGCAATAGAGGATAACTGCCATCGAGGTTTCTTCACCAGGACTGTACCATGAGCTCTGGTACAGGGCACGTTCTAGGCAGAACAATAGAGCCCTGAATGTGTCAGGCACAACTCCAGTCTCTGGAACAGCTGAGGAATGAAAGCAATAAAGTGAATATGAAGCTGCTTTTCCTCCCGCTCCTTTTGGGGTACAAGTTGAGTCCAGCTTGGTTTTAAAAAACAGTGTCTGCGTCTGTTGGAGCTGCTCTCTGGGTACAGCTATGCCCCGTCCGCATATGGACGCAGGCTGTGTCGGTGCCATGCGGACTAGGGGCATGCTGACCTTGTCTGTGTGTCTCTACTCGTAAATGAAACACGCCCAGAAGCTTCCCTGGGCGTCAGGAGCGACGGCTGTGGGACAGCCCGTGTCCGTGCCAGCTCACCATCTGGCTTGCAGAAGGAAGCAGCTGTAGGCACACTGACTGCTAGCAATGGTCACCCTGCTGCCTTCGCTGCCAGACTGTGCCTGGAAGCTGCTGTGGGGGAGCACTAGCTCAGCCAAAATGTGGGCCAGGGAGCAGTTTAGGGTATACACTCATGGTGCTGTGCTCAGGAACCATGCTTGGATAGACTAGCATGGATGAGCATTGAGTAACAGAGGTGCTATGTAGGCAGCCAGGGGAGGACCAGCACATCACAGACTGTTTGTTGTAGAGGAAGTTAGTCAAAACTTAGAACTAGCAGCTTAAACATTAATAATAGCTACAGTAGACAAAGCTTATATATCGCGATATATGAACTGTGACACCTGTGTTGCAACATGCTGAATAGCTAACTACAGAATCGACTGAAACCGACTGAAGAGGACGTGATATTGTATAAGATGACCACTAAGCAATCACTTAGTAACGAAACAGCAAACAAATCAAACCAATAAAGAAGCAAAAAGACCCCAGACCTTAATATTATTATTCATCTGAACTGTTGCGTGGGGGGTGGGGAACTTAGACTGTAAGGGTATGATTGCCCAAGGATTTCTTTTCTCGGGGTCCTTCTTTGGAGGCACCCAGCTCGAGCTGTAGCACTATTAATAGAAGGTACTTTCTTAAAGGAATCTGTAGGCTTATGTGGAAATCTGGAGTCAAGCTCTGTTATGGTGGCTAGCATGCATAATTTCCATAATATGTTACAGGTTATTTATTTGTTGTTTGCTGTAATACTGTGCATCACTCAGCAAAAGAACAGAGCCCCAGACCTCAGGAGCTTACAAGGTGAGGGAGCAGAGGAAAGCAAAGGCTCAGTGGTGGGAAATGCCTGGCCAAAGCTGCCAAGCCAGCCCGCGGCAGTGCTGTGACCCAAACTCCCCCGTGGGAAGGGGAACACGCAGCCGGGTCCCAGTGGTGCCGCTGGGCCGGTCGGCGCCCAGCCTCGCACCCCGAGCGAGCAGAGGGGTGCAGGATGTGCTGCCATCCCCATGGTGTACTCGCCTCCGTGCTGGAAGGCAGGCGATCGAGCCGAGTTCTGAGAAGAGAGAGGAGCCGGGAGCTCTCCCGGGCCCGCCGTGTGATAGCTCCAGACAGCGTGTGCTGCCGCGTCTTAACTGGTGTCAATTTGTGGAAGAACATAATGGAGTAAAGGTGCGAGTGTAAGCAGGGGATACAGTGAAAAGAGAGACTCTGTATTGCTGCCAATTGATTTTTTTGGCAGCAAAGAGGCTTTTATTCTCGCTGCATTGCAATGAGGGCTTCAAAGCTCATTTAAGTGCCTGTTTGCCTTTTCTTTTACTCTGCATTGCAGCTGGCATGCCCAAGAAAGACAGCTTGCTCAGAATGCACATTAAGGCTTGGCCAGTGCGTGTGTAAAGCAGAAGTGATACACCACCATTTCATAGCCAGCAGGCATCGGGATCAGAGCAGAAAGCCGAGGGCATGACGGTGTTCCCATTCCTCCCAGGTTCATCCTCATCCATGTCAGCTGAGGCACAGCCATCAGCGCTGCGGGCTCTGCTCAGACGTGCCGGACCAAAAGGGATGGAGCTGACCGAAATGCAAACTGCTGGAGCTGGTTACTGGGGTCGAAGTGACCTGTTTCTGCCCTCAAAGGCAGAATTTCTCTGCATCTGCACATTTATTTTGAAAATTTGACCAAACAGGCATGAAATTTTGTACTGGATGTTGGTTCTTCTCTCTCTGTCCTCATTTATTTCAGCTGCTGCACTGATTGACATTAGGGAAAAAAATGAGGAAAATGTGTTTTTTCCTTTTTGCAAGGGATTCATTTCCCTTCTCCCTGTATCTGCAAAATTTGACAAGCAGCAAATAGAGCAGCAGCACATCTGCCTCAGCTCAGGTCAGGAACACATGCTGCTGCCAAGCCAGCATGATCAGGAACCAAAGTATCTATAAATGTCGGCTGTATCTTTCATAGGCTGTAGAGGTGAAAGGAACCCCGGTGTTCATGTGCCCTGGTCTTCTGTATAAACAGGACGTAAAGCTGTTCTCTGCAACTGGATGACAGCCAGTCTAGAAACACACTTAATTTCATTTTAAGAGCCTGCACAATTCCCCTGGTAAATCATTCCAGCTGTTAATTTCCTTACTTCAAGGAAATTGTGTCCTATTTCAAGGCTGAGTTTATCTGGCAGAGTTCAGCTTCTAGCTACCGACTCTTGGTAAGCTGCTGCCTGCGGTTTGGAAGAGCCGGGGCTGGAGGAGCTGCGCAGCTTTCCGGAGGAGGAGCGGGGAACGCGTGGGTGTTGCTCCTGTATCGCTAACAAAGCAAATGCACAGCCCTGGCCAGTGCCGATAGTAGACTGCAACCCTGTTAAGGTCCTCCTCCTCCCTCTCTCCCATGAATTCATGCCTGTAAAAGTAACCCCCAAGTCAGCATTTTTTCATCTGTAAATACCCATCTAAAGTGACTGTAAGACCTCTCACCCTTTCCTGAACAAGATTATTAACTCAGTCCTGCTTCATCCTCAGTATCCCCTCCCCATTCTGGATCATTTTCTGTGTCCTTTGAATTCCCCCTCTGACATCCTCCCTGGCAGCACACTGTTCTAGCAGCAGTCTTACAATCACTGCATACGGAGGCAAGATCACCGTTCAGCCCTAGCCTGCTAGTCCTTTTTATGTATTGATTTTTCTGTGTCACAGTGATCGCCAAGCCCTCTCCTGGTTCGTTGCTTTCTGTGAACAGCAGTTCATTCCCTCAGCTGACACAGATACAAGGATATATCTCCAAAAGGGTGGCTGAAAAGCCTTTCCAAAGACAGACTTGCCTTCAGCAGGGTGATTGTCTCCAGGCCAGGCCTGGAGCTTGTCTCCTACTCTGACATCCTATGTCCTCCTTTGGCTGGACACCCAGAGCAGTCAGCACAGGTCTTGGTCTCAGGTGGTCTTTCTAACATGTTAAGCTCCTCAAATGTTTCTGCTGAAGTTTAAGTTTCTACTTATCTCTGGATTGTGATAAACCTTCACTGACTACAAGTTCAAACTTAGGTATTGACATTGGGAAGAAATTCTTTACTATGAGGGTGGTGAGGCACTGGAACAGATTGCCCAGAGAAGCTGTGGCTGCCCCCTCCCTGGAAGTGTTCAAGGCCAGGTTGAATGGGGCTTTGAGCAACCTGGTCTAGTGGAAATTGTCCCTGCCCATGGCAGAGGGTTGGAACTAGGTGATCTTTACAGTCCCTTCCAACCCAAACCATTCTGTGATTTACGAAAACTTGTGTGACCCATATTTAGTCACCTAGGAAGCTTTTGGCAGTCCAAAAATGGAGAGAAATGCTTAAATCTGAGTGCCACCAGGACATAGCAGCCTGGAGAAGCGGCAGCCTCTTACACCCAGGCATCAACCACAGCTCCTAAGGGGCATCTCTGTGGCAAAGCAACCCATCGGAGTATAGTCACTGACCTTCCACCAGATCCAGCCCTGGTTACAGTTTAGTTTGTAGAAGCTGGTCAGGATTATTTTGCAGCTATAACAGCATGAGTGATACTAACAAGGCACTGCTGCAGCATCTCAGTAACTCTGTCTGAAATGACACTCCTGGAAAGATCAAAACAGCAGACAAAGTTTAATTGAAAACTCACAAGGCCATCACCATCCTCCCACATGCTAGAACCTGCTTCTTGTTCCCACTAGTTAGATTTCCTGGGTAAACAGCCATCGCAAACTAGGTTTGAGATTTTTTGGCCCAGTAAAATAAAAAATGTTTATTTTAAAAGAATTACATTCAGTAATGTTTATCTACTGCCAAATGGGAGAACAGAGCAAGAATAGGAAAAATTCCTCTTATTTCAACTCACTTTATGTTCTGACAAAAAAAAAAATCTGTCTGTTTAGAACAGAATATAGGCACCCACCTTCCTGCCTTCACCTCAGAAGTATGGAAAAATATTGCACTGTCAGTTCTACTCAGACCCAGCAAGAAGGGATTGCCTCCCACTGTACCTGCTCACAGTCCGACCTAATCCTGTTGTAGCACGTGTCTGTTAATATTTAACAGGCTCCAACACGCTCAGATTCAGTGGCCAAAAATGTCACTTTAAAGTAGTCCTCTGTTCGGATTCTTTTTTAGTTTCTAACACTTAATCATTGCCTTTGTGAAATACTTTTGATTACTTAGAAATTCTGACATGACCTTAATACATCTTTCATAAAGAATTACTGCAGAAGTGACAAGTTAATTTCATAGTGCAAAGTATGAGGACAGCAGTAATATATTATTGGCAGAATTTAGTCACAAATAGAGGATAATTTTTCTACTAATATAAACACAATTTTATCTCTTCATTCCTTTAATTTGCAGTTATTCAGATATTTTGTGTGTATTTAATTATTGCTCTCCCCCAGCTCCTCAATAAACTTAATATATGTTTTTCTATAAATAAAATATTATCTGTATTCAGCAATTAAATGAAAACAACACCATTAGGGTTGTAAATAATTGAACAGTAGAATTTATTTCTGACAATAAGCCATGAAGTAAAACTGAGGTAATGAAAGTCTTAGGCTCTTTTTCTAATTTTAAGTAGACTTAAATAGTATATTCCTGACAAGCACATAATTTAAATGCATCTTCTTTATTAATTCTCCGCTCATCCATTGTAAAAATGGTAATCTCAGTAAATTCGCTTGGTAACGCTGTAGAAGCTCCCGTGTTGCTGTAGCATAGGAATTGCACAGTGTCCAAAATGTGACAATGAAAGCAGAATCGCTCTGGTCTTCTATGCATTTTTACAAAAAACAAAGGATATTTCAGTTTATGTGTTTGTCATTTATGTGTTCTATGCAAAAAAAAAAGAAGGCTAATTAATTACGCCACACATCTGTCCTCAGGCTCTGTATGGAACCAGCAGCTGTGAAATCCAGTCCCCGAATCTGCACTGAGGCCTTTCTCTTTCTCCAGTCTTGGCAGTGGATGAACTGGATAGGTTATGTGGATAACTAAATTACCTAAGAGGACAAAGACTACAGTGCAAGAATACTCTCCCCCCACCTGCTGTTAGTGGAGAGGGTGAGCTGTCACTCTAGCCCTTAAGATGGAGGATATAGACAATAATGACGCATCCTCCTTTCTTCCGCCCACAGTGTTTATGGACCCTGCCCAATGCCTAGATGGGAGGAAGTGGGGTTGCCGTTGTAGGACGTTTGGGCAAGAGAAAAAAGTGCATTGGATGGTTCTGTCTGTGAAGCCTTCCTGACCCCCCCTGCTGCCAGACGCTGCCATAGCCCGCACCGTGTCCCTCGGAGATCTGGTTTGGGAGCTCTGGAGGTCAGGAAGAACTACTTTTGACCAAGGAAGATAAGTGAGGTGTGAGGAGCCCTCTGGAAGCTGTGTGGTGAAATCAAGAGGAGTAAAATATCAGTGAAAAGTTTAAATCGCTCAATGCCTACCCAGTTCTGCAGGTAGTGCAGCTGGGAGGCCTCAGAGGCCACTGGTGGCCCTGGACCCAAGCCCAGGAGGACACTAGCATGGATGCAGCAATGTTATGACCGTGCTGAGAAACCCTCCGTCTGTGATTCTGTCCGCCCTGCTGGCAGGGACTCAGGCTGAATGGGGCTCTGGCAGCACTGCAGGGTGCACCCACATTTGTGCATTAGTTCAGCTCAGGGATGAGCTTCAGAAGCAAATATCCAGGCCCAGGCAGCCCCTCTGCACATTGGTTCAGTGACCACAGAACACTCTTGAGTTGCAGGGACTGGGTTTCCTTGGGAAAACTGGAGGGGTGGAGGTGGTTCAGGAGTGCAACAAATGTATCACAGCCATAGATGGGTGTTCGGTTTACAAGCCTGGACTAGAGCTGGATATACTTCCCATATAGGATGGGGATAGCATAGGCACCAGGTCCTCAACACAGCTGTTTCACTCTAGAGACCCACTCGTATTGACCCACACTACCTGCTAATACGAACTCTCATTGAAGGGTGCCACCCCCTCATCTTCCTCCCTGCCCACTCCAGCTCTTGCTGTCCCTGTGTTTGTTCCCCTCAGCTCTACCAAGGTCTTCGTGGGGGCTGAGCTGTCGCTGGATCACCGAAACGACCCAGGTCAAGAATGAGAAGAAAGGTTATATTTTGCTGAGAGCTGAACTTCTTGTTTTGGACAACTGAGAGTGCAGCATACTACAGTGTGGTGCGGGATTGAATAGCCCAACACTGGGGAAAGGTGATCATCAAGTTAGTGTTGCTGAGAGTCTGTGGAAATGGCATTTTCCTGCCAGCCTGACAAGAAGCTGTAACCTATTTCCAACACACCTTTCCCACATCAGCCTCCCTTCCCTTATTTAGCCCAATTAGTAGGAGTTTTTGAGGTCAAGTCGGTCAATTTAGGAAAAACACGAACACCGTTGACAGCTGACACTTGAAACTCAATAGCTGTGCAAAGGTTGCTCAGTAAGAGTAGATATTCTATTGCTCATTATTCTTCTACGCCCTGGCCCCATGATCCATTCATGAGGGCAAAAGTATTTTAATACATTAACTGGAACCTCTGCCAGCTTTTGGACTGATATAATTTGTGGCTGATGAACTCTTGTAGTCCATCATTAAATTCCCTAATAGGTTCTTTCACAGGCTGCTGTTGAGCAAAGCTTGCCAAGTCTGAACGATTCTTGTTCAGGCTTTTCCGTATGCTTCCAAACCCCTGGATGAAGCCTGAGAGGTTAACAGAGAGACCTCAGGAAACACTTATTCTTTCTCAGTGGACACCCTCCGCATGGCATCTTCCTGAGTTACTCGGTGGCACTATTGAAGGCATAAGGTCCAGTTGTTTTAAAATATCTCCTAATAAGAGGTTCTATACAATACTATTCATAATTGTAGTGTATAGAAGGTAAAAACCTGAGGTTTTACTGAGGTGAAAAAAACCTGTCTGTTACAGTGATGAACTTGTCTAGAACTTGCCTTGAAGCTACTTATTTTCTTTTAAATTATTGTTTGATTATTAATTCTGTTTGATGTGGAAATCAGTATTGAAATACTTCGTCAACTTTCTGAAAATCAGGCAAACTTGCATCTTGCCAGCATAGCTGGAGACAAAATAGGGATGATATGAAAAATGACAGAAGTAAAGGGGTTTCTAGAAAGATTTTGTAGAAACAAAGGGCTATTCACGAAGTGACATTTGTCTGGAAGTCCCACTAGAAAGGGCAGCAAAGATAGTTAGAAGACACCAAGGTTTCTAAGAGCTCCACTTGTTTGTACACATTCAATCTTTCTATGTCTGCCTCTTCCCCTCAGAAACAGCATGAAGGTTTTTTTTTGTTCTTACAACTCCCTTCATACCACGTGGGGTTCCTGAAGCTGTGGCTTACTGGTTGGTCACTGCCTAATGTCTGTCAGGAGGGACTTCGTCTTGATAACATATAAACTTAAGAACAATAAAGCAAGTTTATTCTAGAAATTAAAATTATTATGTCATTTGATTGCAGAAGTTGAAATTAGAAACACATAAAAGAAAGAGAAAAATAATTCTATGAAGTGCAATTCTCCATGATGTTTAGCAATTAGAGCTGCTCCCACATCTCGCATAACATAAGGGGCTGACAGTCTAGTCCCCCCACATCTAGAAGTATCCTTTGTGACTGTATTTTCTCTTTTTGTCCAACATACAGTCTTCTCCCTACCTGTCTTGTCACTTTGAAGGATGCCCTTCCCACATTTTCTGCAATTCTGCAGCACAGCTTTAGTGTCACTGAGCTCTTCTGTCCCACCTGCCTGTGATCATTTATGGATCTTCCCTCCTCTCCTCTTCCCTGGAATTGGATTCTGATTTTCAAGCTACAAAGGCTTAAAATGGGACACGTCCCAGTCCTGGCAGCTCCTCTGCACATGCGCTGATGTTGCAGTCACTACCAAGCAGATCTTCTCTAGCCTAAAGAGCCTTCTTGCTTTTCATATCATTTTCAGGATTGCTACGGAGCTTTATAAAGCCTGTGCTATGAGAAAAGATTCACAGTGCTGATACCTGATTATATCCAGAGTCCCTGGCTCAGTGGCAATGCATTGACAAGACTGTGGGCAACAGATTAATGACTGAAGTGACAGTCTCAGAACTCAAATGGAGGTATCCAGCTTTTCCAGCATTTCCCTTTTCCTCCTTCGCCTGCTATTTGTTTTAAGGGTTCTGCTTATGTTTTGTAACTGGACAACAGAAGCTCAGCTTCAGTGGCTGGGCAGAGTAGGACTGGGGCTCTGGGACACAAGAGGTGTTTAAGCACGGGAACTACTGCCTGCTGGCAAAACTGCTGCTGAGCAGCAGCTGCCTGGAGGTGCGAAGTCCTGTGTTTTGAGAAAAGGGGTTCTGATGACATTATGGTAAACATTAAAAAGGAAAAGTGTGGCTGTGGATACTGGTCATTCAGGTTACAGCTTACATTCAGCATGTGCTAGCTGCCGTGAATCTTCCTCGGCCTCTGTCACTGGGTGTCCACTTTGCTTGCAGCACTAGCTGATGCTCCGGGGAGAGGTTGGCACCCGCCTCCTCTCTGAATTTTTTTGGTTCACAAAGATTAATAAGCATGAATGATGCTATATCTAGCAACGGTCTGGGAAAAGCTGATCACAAGGTATGCAAATCTGGTGCCTCCTAGCAAATGCAGATCAGCCAAGAGAATAGCAACTGGAAAATAGCTGTTTGCCTTACGCTGTCAAAATTGTCCTGGCAAGAGTTACCAGGGAATGTAGTTGCTGCAGAGCATCAGTCCAACCTCATCCAGCATGGAAGAGAGTGCCGTGACCGAAGAGTATACATCTTTGGCGGGAGTTAGAAAATCACTTCTCAGGGGAGAATAGAATTCACTCTACCCTCAGTGAATAATTCAACTAAGGAGTTTTGCTTTGGGCAACTTGTGAAAGTAGCAGAGCTTCATGTATGAAATGGTATTTCTGAAAGCTTTACTCATTAATTTAAAATGGCTTAGCTCAACTCCAGCCTTCCTTATACAGCACAGTCCATCTTCTGCTTTGCTAGTCAGACCTGATGCATTCCTCCGTGGTGTGAAGTGAACCAGCTGCTTGCAGAGCTCTATAACTCTCTTCCACGGCAAAGCAAAAGGGGAGCTTTAGAACAGCAAAGTAAGTCATACAGAATTTCCAGTATACTCAGCAATTTCTTACTCATTCTGTGCTATGCAGTATTCATTTATGGATAAAGATTTTATAAGAGTCATTTAAATATATGATTGTAATAAATATTCATAACTCCTTTTGCAAGATTTTTTAGCAATGTACGGAAAAACGGCAAAGGTATTTCAGGGCTTCCTTTCTCTATACAGTTCTAGAGATATTAACGCTTGTGAAAAGGAGGGGGCAAAGGGGACTGCATAAGCATGAGTGACAGTCATGCAATATAATGTTAGTTCAAATTGGACTTTATAGCCACTATACTAGAATGCAAAACACGTGCACAGATACGGCAAGGAAACTGGGTCTTATATTTAAAGAAATGCAAGCTGGTTTTTTGACTAAGTTCCAAATATCATTAGATAATATATATTAAATACACCACCTTAAATCCACCGACTAATATTGAGATGTTCATTACCAAAATAAAAGGAGATATATAGAAATCTAACGGAAGAAAAGTTCTAGGAAAAGGGTAATGAATAGCGCAAAATCCTGGGCCTGTTGCAGCTTTACAACTGGCATGAATGTTGTTACCCTGCTGCTCTTTACAGATAACTTCAGTGTACCTGCTGAATGTTTGTAGGCTGATTAGGTGTTTAGGCTTGGTATTTCTTGGGGGGGGAATGGGGTGGAGACCCCAGAAGGAAGAAAGTTTAAGTAAAAGTGGTCTGGCCATTTTCAGGAATGAAGTTAGAAGAGAACAGATTGCTCTTGTTGAAAGTTTTACGAGCGGTTTCTTTCAGCAGGGTCAGCAGAGGTCTTCCTGCTTTGGAGCAGGAACTTGGACATTTTCCAAGGGCAGAAAACTCACCCTAGGTTTGGAGGCACACTTTTTTTTTTTTCTCTGAAAAATCACCCACATTTGCCAAGTTGCAACATTTAAACTAGTATAAATTTGCAAATGCTGAAGGCTTTTCAACTCTATTCTCTGAAAGCTGTCCAGCCCAAGTGTGTTCCAGCTGCTCAGAGCTGGAATTGGTCTGGAATCGCAGGAGCAGTTGTCCTCAATTCAACCGGTATCAGAAATAGCATTCCCCTCTTATTTTTATTCTGAGCAAAGAGACTTTTGGGAGCGAGAAGCTGTAGCAAGGGAGGCTGGAGGACAGAAGACAAAGGAAAAACGAGAAGTTTTGAGGGTCTGGAGAAAATGTGGTATAATGAGAGGCTTGAATTTTTTAGCCTCTTTATCTTAGAAATTAGGGGAAATCAGAAGCGCAAAAGCCCAGCTAGAACTCAATCTGGCCACTGTTGTACAAGACAACAAAAATGTTTTTACAAATACATTAATAACAAAAAGAGGACCAAGGAGAATCTCCATCCCTTATTGGATGCGGGGGGGAACATTGCCACCAAGGATGAGGAAAAGGCTGAGGTGCTTAATGCCTTCTATTCCTCGGGAGCGTCAATCTGCTTGAGGGTAGGAAGGCTCTGCAGAGGGATCTGGACAGGCTGGATCGATAGGCCAAGGCCAGCTGTATGAGGTTCAACAAGGCCAAGTGCCGGGTCCTGCACTTGGGTCACAACAACCCCACGCAACGCTGCAGGCTTGGGGAGGAGTTGCTGGAAAGCTGCCTGGGGGAAAAAGACGTGGGGTTGTTGGTCGACAGCTGGCTGAACATGAGCCAGCAGTGTGCCCAGGTGGCCAAGAAGGCCAACGTCATCCTGGCTTGTATCAAGAATAGTGTGGGCAGCAGGAGTAGGGAGGTGATCATGCCCCTGTGCTCGGCACTGGTGAGGCCTCACCTCAAGTACTGTGCTCAGTTTTGGGCCCCTCACCACAACACAGACATTGAGTTGCTGGATCGTGTCCAGAGAAGAGCAACGAGGCTGGTGAAAGGCCTGGAGAACAAGGCTTATGAGGAGCGGCAGAGGGAGCTGGAGAAGAGAAAGCTGAGGGGGGACCTTCTTGCTCTCTACAACTACCTGAAAGGAGGTTGTAGTGAGGCAGGTGTTGGTCTCTTCTCCCAGCTAACTAGGATGAGAGGAATGGCCTGAAGTTGTGTAAGGGGAGGTTTAGACTGGATATTAGGAAAAATTTCTTAACTGAAAGAGTGGTCAGACATTGGAACAGGCTGCCAAGGGAAGTCACCATCCCTGGGAGTGTTAAAAAAACGTGTAGAGGTGGCACTTTGGGACATGGTTCAGCAGGCATGGTGGTGTTGGTGTGACGGTTGGACTTCATGATCTTCGAGGTCTTTTCCAAACTTTATGATTCAATGATCTAAAGGCAAGGTCATGGGTGATGATTTCTGTGAGTATTTCCACAAGAGGAAAATGCTAGGCACTAAAGCAGTCTTTGATCCTTGAGAGAAAGGTACAGTGTTGTACTGTAACATCTCAGGAAGCTGGATTCAAATAAAAAATTAGACGAAGGTGTTGAGAAAGGAAGTGAAAACACTGGAACAAATTCCTAGCGGAAGCAATCTGTTTACTGCTTTTGGCACCTTACCCAGGCTTATTGTCTCTAAAGAGTGTGCTTTGACCTCTGCAGCATTTTGTGTTCACTATAATTTTTTTCAGATAACGGTCTATTGCTAGTTTTATACATTAAATAAGGTAAGGTGAAGAACTGGTGCCTTTCAGTCTTGAAGTCTTCGAACACACCAAGTGGAGAAGTGGCAGGGACAGGACGAAGATATGAGCTAAGCAGGAGAAAAGGAATGGATGAGGGAGATGGATAATGAAGGGGAGGGACAATATTGGAAAAAGCGACCAGGAGCTCAGCTGTGCATTTGGATTGTTAGATCATAAACCAGAGGGGACCCAGCTAGACTTCATACCCTGAGACTTCCCAGAAACCATCACTATTTAAGCTAGTACATCTTGGTTTAGGAATAGAAATACCCCACAAACAAACTTTTTTTTTATGTTGCGAGCAGTTGAGTAGCACCACATCTGTTGGCAACTATTACTATGGCACAGTACGTTTGTTGTTAAAAGCAAAGGATATAGTTTCTCACCAAAAAGGCTTAATCACTTGTTACATGATGTAAAAAAGAACAGAGACATTATCTGCACACATGGTAAATGGTACATTTTCAGTTGATTTGGTAAGTTATTATATTTTCTTATCTAAAACATTCTTTTTATGAAGTAGTAAAGCAATAAATACTTTAAAAATAGTGACCATTGACTTCAGTTCTGCTGCTTCAATCTTTCTATTAAAAGAAAATCAACAGGAATTTCTTCAGTTTCCTCAAAGTGCGATTCCCCTTCTCAAGGGTCTATAGCTGTGGAGACATTTTCGTATTCTTTCTCATGTTTGAAGACCCTTTTAAAGAAATAGCCTGAGAAATTTCAACTTCTCAGCACTTCATTTGCGAACATCCATATTTCATGGCAATTAAGCACATGACATTTCATCCCACCAGTAACGATCTTCAAATCTGTCTTTCCTCTAGAATATCATTTGCACTGCCAGCAAATTGCAAATAAATGATGAGACAAATGGTACACAAGTCAGGTTTGAAACATCAGATTTAGAGATGATACCAGTAGAGGGCAATAAATAGACACCGTCCCTGACAGCCAGCTCTCCAGCAGCCTGGGGGCTGGAAGCTCAAGGTCCTCTGTCCATCGTTTCTGAAAAACAGTCTTAGATTCCTTCAATAAATTACAAAAAGAAAAGTCAGAGTGGCTTTCCTTTACAAAATATGTTTAGCTGTCTCACAGTCCTTTGATACAAAGCACTACCTAAGTACTCATAACCAGCCATAATAAATAGTAATTAATAACTGGAATAAAAGTCATAAACCATAGCGTGCTTGGTTGAAGACACTCTCACACAGCATGTATGTGCACATGCAGTAAAGTATGTGCTTCATCTACAGCTTGAGAAAAGCTATTTGTTAACTTGATGTATAGCGCCTTGTTTTCCTTTTAATGATAGGAAATACGGTATTAGATACTATGTAGCAACCAGAAATGGATACTGAACAGAGCTTTGGAATTGCCACCCATGGAGATACAAAGCTCTTCACGGCCTTCAGCATGTTTTCTTTATAATATTAACTCCTAGGCGGAAATGTCTTTTTTGTGTACACAGCATGTGCTGGTTTTACTCTTTTTTACTTTAGTATGATCGTGTCAAGGGACTGTTAACCAGCCTGTAAGTTACAGCTTGCACATTTTGTTTTTTGTTGAGGAGGTGTTTGCTGAAATAGGAGAAAAATTGTATTTCTGTCCTAATGAGACAGAAAACACTATTGGAGTTCCCTAGGAATCTTGTTAGATAATTAAGTGCCTGAGGCCTACTCAGCATCACCAAACTTTCCAGCACTTAAATTATTTACAGGTAGTTAAGACCAAATGTTTCACGCACCATCAACAGGGACGCTCTGTTTTGTGTGTCTCAAGGCTATTTTAAGGCAGATTCATGAATCTAAGAAGTGCTGCAAACAGAAATAAAATTTACAGGGTTTTTCCATTCTGGGCCATGCAACATCTGTGGCTGATTCCAGCTTGCATAATACAGACCAGACCCAAGTTTGATATTCAAGGATGTGAAATGATAAAAAAAATTCTTTTCTAAGTGTATCCCATGAAAATATTGTTATCCTAAAACTGGTGGTGTAGCAATGCACTTTATTTCAATAACAGTAGCAATAGTTCCGGCAGCTGTGTCTGAACAACTTTATTGGGTCTTCATGTGGGAGTTAAGCAAGTTAAATAAGTTTTGAATTGTTATGCCTCCCATAATCTTGTTATTGCTCATCAGCATCTGCTTTTTCTTTTTATTCTTTTGAATTGCTACAGTTGTAGCCATTAGAGGAAAATCTAAAACCATTCTTACAACCTTCTTGTTTAATGGCTGTATTACAAATACATACATGAAATTACACAGCACTTTATCCTCCCTCTGCAACAGCTACTTCTGCTGCTGAATACACATCTCCCCCTCTGACTGTACCAGACATGTATGTTTCCCTCAGCACTCATTTTCTCTTGCAGTCCTTGCAAAAAGCTGCATTTTAGAGCCTGTCATCAGGTCAGAAGAAACAATAAGGTGTCCAGTTAACCACACAGCTCAAGGTGAATATACTGTGGGCCTGACCCCATGTCATGGGCTTTTGTTAGGGCATTTCTACTCCAGCTCCTCTAACATAGCACATGCATCCTGCCCAGCCCTACAAGCTGACTCTGGTGATGTGAAGAACGAGACATCTTGCCAGAGGGAAGCAGAAAAAATCCCCACCCTCCCCAAGGCCATGTGATCTGATGCAGGATACGTGGCTTGGACTAAACTGTTGACTTACTAGACCATTGGGAACAGCCCCTCAGTGTTCAAGAGGGAGAAAAAATGAAACCTGCAGTTCCAGAAAAGAAAATGAGCATTACATACTCCCCTAGTCCCCAGAAAACAGGACAAAGTGGATAGGCAAAGTCCAGGGCTGTCAGACTGAGTCTCTTGTCACCTCTGCTGTCCGCAGCCAGGGTGGACGGAGGTCCTTGGCAGCACTGATTTAGTAGTGATGTGTAATTCCATGTGGGAATCGGACTCTTTGGGAAATGAAAGGTAGGTGCATGTTACTTGGGAAAAAATAGTCTGCAGTTCTGTTCTGCAGCACTAGCAGGGGCATGAATGACTTGCCAAGGTCATTACTAAGGGCTGTAGCAGTGGGGTTGTGTTCAGTGAAACCCAGTCTAATCCAGTGTTTCGGAGGTAGAAACAGCCAACTTACTCTCTCTATGCTTTAAAAATACAGGGACAGGGTATGATAGACCTACCTATAAAAAATGCAGTTGCTTAGGATGAAAAAGGAAAGACATTTTCTCCCTGACACCTAAGTTGTGTACATCCCCATGGGTTACAGATAGTGAGAGGGACAGGCAAAGGACGTCCTAGCAGCTTATTAGTTATTCAGCTCTTTCTTTCTGAGGCTGAAGGAAGTGTTAGCCCCGTCTCCTGCTCCAAAGGATCACGCACAGTATTGTCTGCCTGTACACATGCAGGGAATGGGGTTTTGCGAGGAAGAACCATTCCACCTCCTCTTTTAAAGATAAAAAGAAGCCACATTATTTGTTAAAAAAAAGGAAAAAAAAACAATAAGCCATTTGAGAATTGGCTGAAATTATTTGCGAGTTCTAGTCAAACTGACAGAATCATTCAGAGTATTGGAAAAGCAAAAAGTAGAAACATTAAGAGCATTTTTCAACACTTAAACTAAATATTGATTTTTTCATTTCAAAGTGGAGTTTTGTTTTCAACTTCACTTAAATATAGTTTAAAAATGGCTAACGCACCCTGGCAGCTAAAATGGTGCTTTTTTCCTTGCTTCTTGGACCTGCAGATCTGAAGTCCTGTGACTATAGGCAGGGCAATGCATATTTTGGCAGCTTCTTTCTTTGTTCTTAAAGTCCAAAGACTTCTTATGTTTTGGCATTTGACAGCTCTCTTCATGCTTTGTCTCAGAGAGGAACACAGATTTGTTTTACTGAACCTGTGATGGGAGAAGCAGAAAAGCGAGAGAGTCTGAGAAGCAATGCCAGGTCTTTCTTTGAATTCAGAGCTCAGGAGTTTAAAAGTTTGGGAAGTGTAGAAATTGCCTTTTCCTCCAGGAGCAAAAGTCTGCAGAAGTCGGCAGTCGGATAGCTGTGCCTGCGTGAGACTAACTCAGTCTGGAGCAAGCCAACATACAAGGAACACAAGGCAATATTACAAAGGTCTCATCGCCTCAGAGGTTACGTGGCTGTCTCCTGCCTTCACAGGTAATAGCAGAAACAAAGAATCATAGAATGTTTTGGGTTGAAAGGGACCTTAAAGATCATCTAGATTCATCAATATGAAGTAGCATGAAGAAGACTGTAACAATAGTGCTAATCTCAGCAGAATGCTATAGATGATAACAAATATTTCCAGAAAAGCATTGTAATAAATGTTCAGGTTTTATAATGTGTTGTGTATTGTAACAGTGGCTCTGTTAGGATTCATCACTCTGAAATGTTTACAGCAGAATATTGTTCTAAATTGGAAATGTAAGAGCCTTCCTGTACCAGGCTCTCTCTATCATCAGCCAGCCTAACACTGCTTTTCCAAGGCTGCGGAGTGCTCCGGAGTCATTCTAGCATGCTGTTAGGGGACGTGGCTCTTCGCAGTGGTGCCCTGTGACAGCCAAGGGCTGCAGCGAGGACAAAGCCAGGGAGATGCGGCGGCACAGCAGCGGGCTGCTCCACCGCCGAGGTGTGCTGCCAGCTGCCAGGATTAGGGACTGGACTCTCGATCAGGCGCAAGTCTGGTCCATTTATGCTGTCAGCCTTTCCATACTGTGAGCCTGCTCCTTAGGAAGTAATCACCTTGCTGCGAGTAAGAGTGATACATTCAGCTTATTAATGGTCACAAAGCTCTTCCCGTGCTAGGCTTTCCCACTGATTGCTGTGCTGACAAAGATTTACATCAGCGATCAATTTGTATTATGTATTCATAGTTAACTGGAAGTGTAAGGTTTTCAGAGACAAATTAATGAGATCTTGGCATCATACACACTTCTGAAATGCTGAAGAATGGCTACTTCTTGCTCTTCGGTATCAACAAGCCTGTAACAATCTCATTGTAGGATGTTACTCTATGCCTTTGTATCTCCTTCCCTTTTTTCCAGGCATGTCATTTATCTTTTTATCTCAGTACAAATGTTTTTAACTTCTGCTTCTGGTCCTGATAGCTCATTATAACCTACAGGTCTGAGACTATGTTTAACTATGTTTTGCTCTCCTGCAGGTTCCTAGAATTTATTCAGACCCTTCAAACCCTCTGTTTTATAAGCCGTGTGAACCAATACCTCTGTTTTGCATGAGAAAAGCACATTTTCCACTTCTCTGATTTTCTTCTTTGTTCCTCTATGACACCTGTTCTGTTTTCACAGCACCCTGCAGAGTCAGGGGCAGCAGGACTCCGTGTGGAGCTGTACACACTCCTCTGCTCAGGCCGAAGAGGGGGCAATGGTCTCTTCTCATAGCTGGCGGTTTGTCTCTCCCGGGGCCTTGCTGGTGCTTTTGACTCTATGGCTGCACTGGGTGCTGAAGTGCAGCTGGTTACAAAAGACATGCAAGAAAGAGTCACAGCTTCTCAGGACAGAGTCCCTGATGCTATGGGCATTCCGATGTTCCCACATACATATAACATGTGGTATTATAACAACGCAAGCCTTTAAATTTCTCCACTTTACCAAACAAATCAGATTATACTGTAACACTTTAGCACTGCCCAGTCTTTTCTGTCACCTGCAAACTCCATCAGCAAGGTATCACAGAATCACAGAATCACAGAATGTTCAGGGTTGGAAGGGACCTCTGTGGGTCATCTAGTCCAACCCCCCTGCCGAAGTAGGGTCACCTACAGCAGGCTGCACAGGACCTTGTCCAGGTAGGTCTTGAATATCTCCAGAGAAGGAGAATCCACAGCCTCCCTGGGCAGCCTGTTCCAGGGCTCCGTCACCCTCAGAGGGAAGAAGTTCTTCCTCATGTTCAGACGGAACTTCCTCTGCTTCAGTTTGTGCCCATTGCCCCTTGTCC
>Ga0065711_1029164_pt1 | contig 37323 bp, 36 predicted proteins | sample Hoacrofraction12_FD_59098 | JGI IMG/M metagenome (GOLD analysis project Ga0065711, IMG submission 59098) | Hoatzin crop microbial communities from Cojedes, Venezuela - Epithelial fraction 12 v2 (version 2) | ecosystem: Host-associated > Birds > Digestive system > Esophagus > Crop | place...
GGCTGCCAGCGCACATTGCCGGCTCATGTCCAGCCTTTCGTCTATCAGTACCCCCAAGTCCCTCTCAGCAGGGCTGCTCTCGATCCTTTCACCCCCAGCCTATATTGATACCGGGGATTACCCCGACCCAGGTGTAGGAGCTTGCACTTGGCCTTGTTGAACCTCATGAGGTTCACACAGGCCCACCTCTCCAGCTTATCCAGGTCCCTCTGGATGGCATCCTGTCCTTCTGCTGTATCAACCGTACCACTCAGCTTGGTGTCATCTGCAAACTTGCTGAGGGTACACTCAATGTCGCTGTCCATGTCATTCATAAATATATTGAACAGCACGTTCAACCATCACAGCATTTACTTCCAGTCCAAGCGAGGTCTTCTCCAGAGGAGGGTCTGAACACAGGGAGACCCCAGAGCTGATCTGCAGCAGCAAACTTACCTTGGCTGAGCTACCTAATTGTGTTGCTCACTTATCAAAGTGTGTCGTGGTTTTTAAGTACCCACTTCATCATCTAATAATTGGCACAAGCAGAGCCCACACACACCCTGATCCTGTGATCCTGTGTCCAGCATGTCACAACAGATGCAGTTAGATAAAAGATGTTGTAAGGCTCAGCGATTCTTTTTATCCCGTGTGGAAAAGGCTGACCCCATAGCAAGGCTGTAGGGTGCTCTTGGACAAAATGCCCAAGTACTGCAGCTGGGCCTCCAAGGGTCCGTGGCTAATAAACCACAGCGTACAAGAGCCTCTCAGTCTTGACGTCACCTATGCAGTAGGCAGCCCTTGTACCAGAAACACACCAAATACCTGGATAGACTGTGACCAGCCTCTCTGGCATGAAGCAGCAATGGGAGGAACCGACTCCTAAATGTGCATCATCCACTGGCACAAATCTGCCAGGGACCTCTGAGTTAGGAAGACCTCGCAGATGGACATCCAGTGGCTGCTTCTCCCTCCCTTGCTGCTTCTCCTATTATAGACCAGTTTAACAGCCAGATCTACTGGGTGGAGAACAGCTGCTCAGTGGCTGAGGTCTTGGGGCAGCATCTCCCAGTTGAGCAACATGAGACATGTTGACCTCAGTCCACCCAGTAAAGTAGACTGGGTGGACTGGTCAACGCATCAGCAAAGAGGAGCTGGGTTGAATATTAGGGTAGACTTTCTGCTGGCAAAATGGACTTTTTGAGGGAGGATGTGGTGTTCAGGTCCTTGGAGAACTTCTAAGAACATCACAGAGATTTTGTCCCATCCAAGGTCAAGATGGGAGGACAACCTCTGTAATGTGATTTTTATCCCTAACCCCACTAATGCTTTGTGGTCAGCTGTGGTCCAGCCTAGCTCCTTTTCAGGCTCAGAACCAACTGAGCAAGTTAACACTAAGGAGGCATCTGAGTTGGGCAGGACATGGGACACTTGGAGACATGGCAGATATCTCAGTCATATCTGCCATCTCAGATATCTGCAGGGCATATGTTATCTATGGGAAAATATCTTCCCTTGCCTCGGAGATGGGGAAGGCTGAAATGACCTGGACTCAATGTTTTCTGCAGGAAGGGCCTGCTGGGAAAAGAGATCTGATTTGAAAGACGTGAGATGAGTTTTTCTTACCCACTCTCACCATCCAGTTCCAACTCCAGATCCCTCAGTCCTGCCCCATATCTGGGACTCCTGGAGGAACCAGGCACTATAAGGTACCAGCCAGACTGGTGAAGAGGTGGGCCCCTGGGAACCACCACAGCTCAGCAGATCTGGGGGAGCTTTTGACCCTCTCCAGTGAGCATTGTCCACAGCAAATCTCTTCCAGGGGAAAACTGTCAACAAGCCCTAGGTTAGGGCAGGGCGGCCTGGAACAGCGGGTTGCTGCATGGGAAGCTGCTACAAGGCTGCTGCAGGGTGGGCACTGACATTAGAATTTCAAATTCAGGAGTATGGTCAGGTTTCCTTACACTTCCACTGCTGGACTGATGGTTCAGTATTAGTCTTGATGATTAAACTATTTGCAACAGGGCAAGTAAGGCCCATTTGTCCATCTCTCTACTCCAAGAATTTGAATCCAATGACAGATTTAACCCCGCAGAGCACAAGAGCTCCCAAAGACACCACATTCCTACAAGATCAATGAAAACAGCAGATAAAGGAAATACCTAAGTGGTATGTCCAGTAGAGCTTTGCTCAACCTTGGTTAGACACCGAAGAGTCCATCCAGAGGAGACATTACACACACTCCACCCATTGGAGATCTGCTCAGTGCTTCACCACTGGCAGAGACCACCCATAGGGCACTCATGAAACCAGCTGGGGTTTTGACTCTGCCCTCCAAGACAAAGGCAGGAAGGCAAAGACCAGAGGCTCCATGGAGGCTGAGGAGCAGCAGCTTGCATGAACAGGCTGGTGAGCAAGGAAAGCTGACACTAATTGTGTGAGCTCCCAAGTAATTACTAGGGGTTGGGTGAGGTAAGTGGGGAAGCGGGGAGGAAACTCCCCTCATGCTGCTGTAAGCTCGGGAAGGCTTTTCAGCAAAATGCCAGCTTGGAAGCGGGGAGGGCTGCAGCGGGGTGGCGTGGCCAGAGCTGTCCTTGGATTGCTCCAGTGCTCCCCGAGTGCTTTGCAAAGCAGATGCTTATCTCCTCGCAGGCTTTGAACCACAAAGCTGCAAGGGGCACTGCCTCCATGGTTGTGCAATAAGAAACTGGGCCTTCAATCACCCTAATTGCTGCCTCGCCTCCCAGCCAGGAGGGCCAGGGGGACTTCTGAACGCGGGCGCGTGTGCTGGAGAAACACCCGCCCGTGCTCCTGCCCGTACATGCTGTCTCCTACCTGCCTGCATTCCTCCTCGCCCTCCGTCACTGAAAAACGTGCACCCCTTTGCAGGCCAGACCCCGACTCTCTGTGTGAGGCTGTTGCCACTCCATGCACAGGTTTCTGTCCTCCCCAAGAGGAGCACTGTGAAAACCCATCAAATTGGGATTGTCTGGACAGGTCTAAATTGGCCACTCACAGGTCTTGAGATTTCTTCCCAACTCATGCCACGGTCTGCAGTGCCTTAGACCCCTCTCAGCAGCGGAGGTGGGTACCTACAGGCTCCATCACAGCCATGTATTTCAGTGCCTTCAGTCTTGCCAACACCAAAATTAGTGAGATCCACCCAGCTCAAGGTGGGTGTCCACAACGTGGTCTCATCTCTGCCTCCCTTTCCAGTCAACAGGGATCAAGCCAAGAGTCAATACTGGAGATTCAGGAAGGATCAATCTCATACTGGCATGGGCAATTCTTTCAGAGCTCCACCACTGCAGAGGGTCCTCAAACGCCCAGCTCACCCAGAGAAACCCATGCTGGAGACACCCAAAACCTTGAGCGATGACCCGTGGCTTAGAGCTCACCCTGTCAATGTTACTAGCCCACCTTGGGAAGTCAGCTCTCTGCAGAGCTGTGGAGGCAAATTTTGGAGAGTCTTCAGTATAGTCTAGACTAGCCATGGTCCAGGCTCACGAGACTGGATAAAAAAATGCTCTGTGAGGGCCTACTTGCTCCCTGTTTGCTGTGCACCGAGCCATGATGAAACCTTTCCTTGCCAGTTCTGAATTGCTGCTGGCTGTCACAGCCAACATTGGCTCTTCTTGGGTACAGCGCAGCTCTCATCACCGCTCCTGTCAACCTGCTTGGGACTGGCTCTTCTGCAACATCTCCACCTGAGGACATCATGCTGTCTGAACGGGGTCCTCCAGCTTCCCCCTGTGCCGAGGGAGACATGCACCATCAGGGAGAGGCTGTGCAACGATGGGAGGCTGCAGGGGTGAAGGTCTCACCTCCACTCAGGATCTGGGGGACCCCGTGGGTCTGGGTGCGAGGCACAGGAGGGTGGGACATGCTGCCCTGCTTGTGCTGTGGCATCTGGAAACTCCCATGCTCGTAGGTATGAAAATGTAGGGCAGAGTTTGGGTTGGGAAGAAAATTAAAATGTTCACAACAAATGTAGCTGAAAAGTCAAGTGGGGAATTAGGCACCGCTTGGCAAAGGTACAGTAACGCGGATCACCAGGGGTGGGTTTTGCCCTGGGAGCTTTCCCTGAAAACAGAGCAAGGATGGGAAGGAGAAGCTCTTTGCCCAGACTTACATGACCACCCCCACAGTTCAGAAATGGAGTTCTGCAAATCGCTGCTCCGTGCCGTGACCACAGCAAGGAGCTCTGCTGCTCTGCCTGAGCTGCTTACAGGGCAGGACCTCGGGGCAGAATTTGCTTTAACCGTGGGAGAGAGCAAATATTTGAGTGGCAGGAGGGAAAGAGACTTTCACAGAGCCTGGAAAGGGCTGAGTCACTCGCTGTCGGCATCAGCAGCAGAGGAGAAAGTGCGGCTGCCAAACAGCTACCTGGAACCTTGTCAGTGCATATTTAAATTAAAAAAAAAAAAAGAAAAAGATAAAAAAACTCAACTGACAGCCTCTCCCGCATCCCACCGGAGAGCTACGTGTGCTGCACACAGCCAGGGAGTTCCCTGCAAAAGCAGTGGCTGTGGAAAATGCCCGTCCCTGGCTGCAGGTGCTGGTATCTGTTGCAACATCTCCCTTGGGGCTCGCAGGGCAGAGGAGGCTGCGCAGCTCTCCCACAGCAACCGGGCAGCCTCCAGGGACGTGTCACGGCCAAACCAGGGCTCAGTCCAAGGACCGGGGGCGGGAGATGATTAGAGACCTGGCGGCTGGGTGCTGGGAGAAGCACGACGCAAGCGCTGCCTCCGCCTCGCAGAGATAACTGTGAGGCTGGCAGCGCTGCTGACTTCAGCCGGGGATTGACTCATGTATGCCAGGGCATCTTGTCTGGATATCAGGTGGAGACAGGGAGAAGCAATGCATTTAAATGAGCTTTGATCTTTAAGGCAAACAACACCAACTTGTTTTGCAGCACTCAGGCAGCTGTGGGTGACAAAGGAGGATGGCCAGACAGGTTTCGGGGTGCTTGGTGAAAGGCACTCTTTTTCGGTAGATGGATGTTCAACGCTCCAAACCAGGGCTGTTATAAAGGGTTAACATAAAAGCTTACCAGGTTCTCCCAAAACCTGTGGCCAGAGGTCTTGAGGCGCTTCCTGGGCTGCAAATCTGCTAGGCTGAGGGAGACAAGACAGCTTGGTAGTGCAGAGAGACATGCATCTATAACCACCCCAGCTGCAACCAAGTGACCGAACTGGGAAGTGGAGTCCTTCTGGTTGCAGCACCTCAACCTGTTACATTTGCAGTCTCCATCTGTCAGAATTTAACCTGGTAGCTGGCAGCTAAGCACTAGACAGCCGCTCGCTCACCCTTCCCCTTCCCCCCCAGCAGGATGGGGAGGAGAAATGGACAGAAGGTGAAACTCGTGGGTTGAGATAAAGACAGTTTAAGAAGACAACAAAAGAAATACTAATGCTACTACTAATAATAATAATGATAATAATGAATATGCAGAACAAACTATATACAATACAATTTTTCTCACCACCTGATGACCGATGGTCAGCCAGTCCCAGAGCAGCGATCATGGAACTGGGGAAACATGAATTTCTTGAAATTTCCAAAAGATTTCAAACTCCCAGACAAGAGAGGATTCAGACTCACAGAAACAACAAAGCGCAGAAGATCCCTGCACCCCGGCCAACCCCCATTCATAAACTGAGCATGATGTCTATGGTAAGGAATATTTCCATTGGCCAGCTTGGGCTAGCTGTCTGGCTCTGTTCCCTCCCAGATTCTACATACCTGCTTATTAGCTGAATGTGAGAAACTGGAAAAAGTCCTTGATTTCATAGCAAGAAATAAAAGCATCAGTGTTACCAACATTCTTATTGTACTAAATCCAAAACACAGCAGCTACTGGGAGGAAAATTAACTATCCCAGGTGAAACCAAGACACCATTATGGAAGGGTTTCAGGATAAAGCCGTCAGCAACAGGGCTGATGCCATAGCTGACCCTGCTTTGAGCAGGAGACCTCCTGAGGTCCCTTTCTGCTTGGATTGTCCTGTGGTCCTATGATGATCCCAGCAGAGAAAAGAATATCTTATAGCTTGTAGAGTGCAAAACTGGGTGACTGAAAGAGACTCTAGAGAGTTACTCCTCTTGGGGCATGCACCTTCTCCAAGCACTGCAACTGTCTCCTCCAGCTCCTTGACCCGAACATGGTCAAGGTGTCCATAGCTGTAGAGGGAATTGTGTCCAGACTGCATGCTCCCCACATAGACAACTCAGTATCCTCTCTAAAGTGTGGACACCAGAACTATATGTTGTACTCAATGTCAGACTCCATCTAAAGGACTCTAATTGCTCAAAGAGTAATGGCTTTAAACTAAGGGAGCGTAAATTTAGACTGGATAGAAGGAAGCAATTTTTTACCGTGAGGGTGGTGCAACACTGGAACAGGTTGTCCAGAGAGGTGGTAGATGGCCCATCCCTGGAGACATTCAAGGTCTGGTTGGACGGGGCTCTGAGCAACCTGGTCTGGTTGAAGATGTCCCTGCTTATTGCAGGGGGGTTGGGCTAGATGGCCTCTGAAGGTCCCTTCCAACCCGAAGCATTCTATGATAATTCTATGATTCTATGATAAAGCAGTTAAGTCACTTACCTGCACACAACCCTTCTTCAATCTATCATCTGTTTCTTATTGAGAGTGTTTCTATTATGGGATGCAGATTCACCAAACGCAAAGCCCTGCAAGGGATGTCTCTGGCTTCATCAGCTGTCACCATGCAATGCGTCACGCCTTGAAGAGGTAGAGTGCAGCCCATCGCACTTTGATCCCTCAGGTCACCACTGGGTCGGTTTCCCCAGGGATACAAGTTTTCCAGCTGGCTGGGCTATACTCTGCATGGAAACACTTTCTTACCAAGCAGGGCTGACCAAGACTGTCCCTTTGCCTGTCTCTACTCATCCACTTTATTCCACTGATTTTTCTCCCTTCTCAGGTTCTTCAGGAGTAATTTTGCCTTTATTTCCAGCTCACTGGTGGAGAAGGCTACCTGGCTTTGGGCCTAGGATTTTCCTTCAGAGAAACAGATCCAGTCCCTAGTGATATCCCATTGATCACCACTTTCTGAGATCTGTCAGTTAGCCAACTCTTAGCTCATTTAACATGTGCTCTACTGATGTGTGGTGCTTTTTCCCCCCACTGGAATGCCATGCTGTACAAATCTAGTATTTTACAAGCACACTGCATATGCAGTTATGTTTATGAACCAACCTTATGATCTAAAAGAATAAGATCAGGTTGGTAGAACAAGACCCCTTTTCCATAAAACCACATTGACTGGCATTTATGATATTTCTGTTCTTTATGCTTTCATGAATCAGATTCTAGATCAGACTGTTATTATTAGCAATCAGCCTGTTATTATTAGCCTGACATCACTCCTAGGCATGTCTGGCCCACAAAGGCAGTTGAGCTGCTCAGCAGGCTCCTGAGGCTTAGCACCACATTAGTGTGGGTACTGGAGACCCAGAGAAGATATTTGCCCATGTATCACAGCCTTGGCATCTTCCAAGGAACCAAGCTCAACTCTTGCTTGTGTTGAGCCTGAAATGGCTGCTCTACATCCACGAACCTGTTTCCTTATTGCATCCTGAAGTTTTTAGGAAAACTCAGGGAGAAGATAGATATAATGGAAGCATCTAAGCTCACAGGGGCTCACAGCATCTCCCTGCGGCCTTGCACAGCAGCCAAGGAGAGGAGGTGGTTGCATGGAGTCTGGCAGGATACCCCAGGTGAGAGCTTAACTCACCTCTCCAAGCTGTTGGAGATGCACAGCCGCTGTGATCCTGCAAACCTTTTCTGTGTGAGAGCAGTGTGTTGTGCTTTTTGACCCTCAGGCTATGGGACAGCAGGGATCAGGCTGGGTGCGATGCACAGCTGCAGGAAGCTGTCCCTGCCATGAGAAGTTTAGGAAGCAACAGCACCATTTCTAAAACCTCAAATCCTACCCAAAAACAAGAGGTGAAGCAGCTGACCCGCTGAGACCATTGGACCACGCCGGCAAACTCCACCTGACTATTTCCATAAGGACCTTCCTGTTGCTTCATCTCAGGCGCTGCTTGGGGCTGGCTGGCAAAAAACTGCCCTCATTTTACTCCATATGTGCATCTTCCTCCAAAATATGTGTCTTCCTCTACAAATTCCTGATCTACCGGGTCCCCTGGTACCTCCCAAAACCTCAGTGCTAAAGAGAAGATGCCTCACGTTTTGCACCCAGGGTGAAGCCAGGTCCTCATGCCCAGTTTTACCACCATCTCACCCTGAGCTCACACCCACCCCAGCCTTCTCCTCTCGCAGCCTGTGCTCGAGCAGAATCCTTTGTGCACTAAAAAACCTGCCAGCACAAACAGCCAGCCGCCCACCCATGCTGTCAGTCTGCCACCGGGGTAGAGAATCCCCGTCCTTAAGGATGCATCCTTGAACAAAAGCCAGGGAAAGAAAAAAACAAAACAAGCTCCTCTGTAGCCTGACCTTTTATTGTCTGTAAGGGGCTGCCAAACCAAACTGCGCTGCGGGTCCTTCCCGTTCCTTGCATCTCGTCCGAGATTCCTCCCCACCCTGCCTCAGCTCACGCGGTCATGGCCCCAGCTGTGTCATCGGGTCTCCCCAGGAGTGAGGAATACAATGGAGGGGATCCTCGGGGCAACGTGGGTGGCTTCCTCTGCCTCCATCCAGGGAGGGGGTTCCGGGGCGGGAGGAAGGCTCAGTGGAGGGTGGGATCTGCAGTCGCTGGCAGATGGAACAGTGAGCAAAGGCGGAAGAGCATCTGCAGCCTTTTGGGGTTGACCACATTGGGAGGACCAGGGGGGACACAGCAGGTTTAAATAATCTTCTCCCCTCCAGGGCCCATTCGGGCAACTTCAGAAGGGGAAAAAAAGATTAAAAAAAAATAATCCCCCTACAAATGTCTGGTGCCAGCTGGCAGAAGAAAAGCTTGGCTCTGGACTGCTTAACCCAGTAGACTCTGCTTCGCTCTTGCTGCCATTCACATTCCCCCACCACCCCGCCCTGGCTCAGCTCCTGAGGACACAAGCTGAGCTCCAGTGTCTGAGAGCCCTTTGCCTGCAAGCATGCAGCTGAGGCTTGTCCACATTAGACAAAGCCGGCTGCCTCTAATTAGCAGCAGGTGATAAATCCAGGGGGGAGATAACAACCCAGCAGGATGAATCCAAGCATCCTTCCCTTTCAGTTCTCTTCCTCCCATCGCACGTGGCCAGGCTTGCCTGGTCCTATCACCTCCTGTGGCAATAAGCCAACCCCACCCCACCCCCTCCCCGGATGGGGAATGAACTCGATGTCTGTGTGTGCAGCCCCATCTGATGGACTAATCAAAAGGGGGATTTGCTTTGTGCCCTCCCGTTGGAAAGCAGAGGCCATCCCAGTCTCCCTGTCCCACTGGTGGTGAAAGGAGATACCATGAGGTCTCACCTGTTAGACCATGGGGGGGCTCAGCCAAGCTGGCCTGGGACCCTATACTGAACACCTCCTTAGTTTGATAGAGAGCTTGGGTGAAGAACCTTCTGGTCTCATGGCCTCCTTCGTAGTCTGTGTCTCCTCCTGCATAACAAGCTGTTGCAACTGCAACAAGGACTTGCAGAAATTGGCATTCTGCTGTGGACAGTCAAGTGAGGTGGTTCCCAACTTGCACCCCTCCATTAGCCTTGGACAGGAGACCTGGGGGGGTGCCTTAAAAGACAGTGTGACATACATGGGGCTGAGAGAAAATCCCAGCACCAGGAGTTGGGAAAACTGTCACTGCAAGCCGTGGCACCAGCACGACACACAGGAGCCTGGGAAGGGGTCAGATATGCTGAGAGGTGAGGGACAAAGCCAAGCAGGTTGGGAGCAGGACAATAGCAATACGGGGTTGTAGGAGGTTTCTGCCAGCCCCCTCCTTCACGGCAGGAGGGTACAGCCCATGCCCGCAAACCGATGCATCAGCTAGGTGGCATCTCATCCCCAAAGCTATGGTCCCACCTTGCCACCTGTTCCCGCTCCCAGCCCACCCCACTATCTCCTGCTCACTGTACATACATGCCACTGCCACTGGTCCCCACTCTTCCCAACCAGGGCAGGGCCCTGCTGACCCCAAATGCTGCCTCTACACATTCCCAGCTGGGAGAGCTGCCAGTGTGGCACAGGCTTCACATAACATCTTTTGCACCTGAAGATGCCAGAGTGGCCAGGTAGAGGTGGGCACAAAAGGTGAAGGGGCTCCCGTGGATGGAGGGGCACAGGTCAGCCCATTTTTTCATCCATGGTTTCAGCGAGGCTCTGCCCTGGATCCTGCCAAACACAGGGAGGGCCCCCTCAGTGCCATGCTTCTCGGGGGTAGTGACTGCTTTTCCCCTGAAAATCTGGAGGGAACATAATCTCCTTGAGGGCTCTTCTGCTCAACATCGTTTGGGTTGAAACTGCCCAAGATGATTCACATCAATCTTGCTTCTTTAAGAAAACAAGGGAAAAAAGCTGGGGTGTGGTGTAAAAGCAGCTTGCTGTGCCAAGAGCATCCCTGCTGGAGTTGGAAAGCCTGCTCTGGTGGCTTGCAACCCTGCTCCATGATTGGCACTTTTGAGAGACCATAAACCATTACTGGGACTGGCATGGTTTTTGGCACCGCCAGCCCCAGGGGTGACAGAGACTAGGGTCTGCTCTGCAGACTTACACGAACTGCTCTGAGGCCAGCCCAGAGCTGGCTGGGGCAGACAAGCTGTGAATTCACTCCCCTTCAAGAAAAAAATGGACTCGCGACCATTTGTCAGCTCTGCCCCCAGTAAGAAAAGTGTGCACCTCACTGGGGAGTTTCTTCACAGTGTTGTAGAGTCTTGCTTTGGTTTATGGTGCATTTCCCATTGCACCAGACTTCCTTGTGGGGGAAATAAAAAGTGAGAACGGATGTAAGTTGCATGACTTGGGTTTGGGCTCAGGCTGGGGTGGGACGTGTTGGAGAGGGGCATGGTTTCAGAGTAACACCCAGTTACAGGGGGGTAACTGGAGGTCTGTGGAGGCATTTCAGATCCTGTTAGCAACCTGGGGAGGCAAAAGTCACTGTTAGTTGGAGGAGTACTCAGCAGGTAAGGGTATGGATGCAGAACCAGTGAAGTCTGGAGGTTTGGGGTGTAGCCTCAACTCAGCCACTGATCTGCTGGCAAATCAATTCTCCTCTTTTGAAGCAGCCTGACTCCTTTTTTCGGGCACATTTTTCACTTGGCTTTGGTGGGGCAGCATCTGTCACAGTGGGGATGGCTGGGATGGGAAAATTGCAGGTCCAGCCACAGTTAGCTCAGCCCAGCACCGGCTGGGCCATGCACAGTGCATCAATGCCCTCTTCAGGAACTGTGCAGGCACCATCACACCCTGCACAGAAGGGACCATGGACCACAAAGTTTCCCCACGCAGGACAACCAGGCCATGGTGCTAATGCAAAGCTCCCCAGATGGGAAGAGGCTGAGTCAAGAGAAGGAGGCAGAAGGGATGTAATTCATGACAAGGCAAACCCATTTCCCCTGCTTTCCTCCCCACCAACTTCCCCAGCAGAAAACGACTGGGGAAAAAAAAGGCTGAACAGAATAGAAAAGACTGAAAGCACTTGGGAACAGGCTTTTGCAGCTCCATCTGGAGTGAACTGTGACTGGACAGACCCTACAACGCTTGCACAAGGCCAACCTGACTGTCCTTCTGTTGGGACAAGAAAGTGGCAAGTAATCAGCAAAGTTGGCAGCTTTCTTTCATGACTTTCTTTAAAAAGAAAATCAATAAAATGAATTGTTGGCCAACTAAATACACCAAACAATCATTGCTGAGAACCTCCATCATCCTGTGCTGTCGTGAAATGTGGGAGCAGTAAACCAAGACCATTCCTCAGAGTGGAAGTGAAAACAACACAAAGTCTGCCCTTCTGTGGCACCACAGACCCCCTGCAAGATCAACACACGCGTTCCAAGATTTTTTTCTATTGGTATGAGAGGAACTCAGCAATGCAGGTGTGTCCCATGCCAGCTGCAGCCAGTATGGTGTCCTCTGGGATCAGTAATGTCCTGTTGGCTGCAGATACCTTGGCATAGCCCATTAACAGAAACAAGCCTGCGGTGTCTTTAGGCAGAAGCAGGACTGCTGGAAGACTAGTGTGGAGTCTCCTTCCTTGGTCAGGAGCTGAATTGTCACCTCTTGGGGATAGGCAAATGGCGTTTGCTCTGGCATACCATTATGCAGAGACTGCTGCACTGAGCTTCAGGCTGGGGCAGTCTAGGGGTGGCTGATAGCAGTGTAGGGCAGCTCACCCAATGTTATAGCTGAGGAGCTCACCCCAGGCTTTCCAGACACCGGGGCCTGGTTCCCATAGGATCCCAGACTGCCTGGCTTTTGGTTGTTAAGTCCAAGGTACATCCAAGACTTGCATGGCCTGAAGATTTCAAGGATGGGCCATGACGTGTCATTGCAGAGCCATGGACACTGCAATGTCATGAGGCTGTTCTCCACATCTCCTGCCTTCCCAGTAGTAGATGGAGGTGGAAGCCACTAATGTGGCCAAAAAAATCTTCCAGCAGCGTGGCTCTGGGACATATGGGCTGGAAGACCCACATTAGCGTGAAGCTAAGAGCCTTCCACACGCTCCCATCTAGATGGCCAAGGTTTTTCCTGGCCCCTGACACCCCAGGGCTCTCAGCTTTCTGCTGTACACTTACATGGAGACCAGCACCCGCGAGGAGTTTGCAAGGAATATTTTTCACAGTAGGTCACCTGCTACTTCAGGATCTGGGAGAAGTGCAAACACTTACAGCAAACAGGTGCTGGAAAACTGACTGGTAGAAGAAAATCAGCCTCAGAGTGTCATCTTTCCAGACTGTGTCATGCATGAGGATAGGAAGCTGCTGCAGGCATTGATCTACTGCTCCTCATGTCTGTGCTGCGGTCTGCAGAAGGGTCTCTTGCAACCTGGAGGAGAGAAGATTTGCTAAGGATGGTGGAAGCACCCTGTGCATGGCCAGGTGATATTGTCATCACCAGGTCTCAGCTGTGAGGAAACCAAGGCTCTACATGACAGATCTTCATAAGGTCTCACTATGTGTGATTTGAGGCATTGTTCTGCCACTTTGGAGGTAAAGAAGGCAAAGCACCGTGTGCAGCAAGCTGGGAGACCTCCCATCTCATCTGCAAGTGGCCCAGGAAGTGTTACCAAGGGCTGATAAAGACTCACTACATCTCTGTCCCTCAGCCCTGTGCTGAGTGCCAGGAGCAAGTACTCACAGGTGCTTGTTCTCGAAATAACTTCACTGCTGCTGCCTTTGGAGCAGCAGGACCAAATCTTTCTTGAATGAAGTCTGTTGGGACCAGTCCAAGCAATTACATCTGGGTGCTGGTTTTTAAGAAGTCGAGAGGTCTCCAAATCAGTGGTCCTAGGAGGGTGCACACAAGAGACTGCTCTTCCAGAGAAGGTTTTCTAAGAGGAGCCCCACGTCACCTTGGGAACATTACTTTTCCTGAAGACATGTATCTTACCTTGCACCTTCAGTGCCTCTCAGATAAATTATTCCGCTGACAGTACAAAGGGTGGGGAGTTAGGAGCTGTCTCCTGATGGGCGTCAATTAGTGGTAATATACAGAAGTAATGTACAGAAGATGGCTTTCCCAGCCTTGGATCAAATACAGCATAGGCAGGATGCACCCCAAATGAACAGCAGATGAGCAAAATGGGATACCATCCTTTCATCTTGCTGGTGGGGCTGGATGTTCATGGGTTCCTAGACCAAACTGGTTAATGGGAGCTGAAACCCATCAGCTGCCTTGGGAGTTCTGACTCAGGTCTTTTTCTCCTGTAAGTCATTTGGACTCATTACTATGATTTTATTAATTGGGGAGCTGACGTTGAAAAAATGGTCCCACCGTGTAGTGAGACAGATAGATGTGAATAAAGACCTTTGATTTTTTGGCCTTTATCTTAATTACACAATTTGAATGCTCTTGGGGGTTTTTCCTCTGCTTTTCTCCATTGCAAAAGGAATGGGTAATAATGCCTGGTGTTGATGTGCTTGCTTATTGGGCTAATAATTACTTGGAAAATATTAACGAAGGGTATTTGAGTAGTTGTTTGAAGTCCATTTTTTTGGTTAAACAACAGAAAAGGTCGAGCGCCTTGACTGATGCACCACCCACTCATTGGATCTGTAAGATTTGTGTTCCCCATGTTCTTGGACTAAGTTAACAAATATTTACAGGCTGAGGCTCTGATTCAGCAAAGCACTCAGCTGTGTGCTTAAATCTCCTTGGCCTCAGTGGCATTTAAATGCAACCTTGTGCAACTTGCTAAATTTGATGACCTTGGATTTTTTGGATAACAACGACAACGTGTGTCATTGCCAAACTAAGGATCACCAAAGTCACATTGCTGGCTGGCACAAAGCTTTTCATCCCTTTCGGTCTCTCTTAAATGGTGAAATAGTAGCTGATTAGGTGATTTTCATGTTTTTACTTTTTTGTGGCAATGTTGTTGATTTCTGTATGGCCTGTATGAAAATCTTTTAATCTGGATTCTGAGTTGGGAGGGTTCACACTTTTCTGATTTACTTATTTTTGTGGTCCTGGTACTGCTGCAAGGCAAGCAGGAGATTTTCTCACACCCACCAGGTGAAGAAAAGTTGCCGAGGAAGTCTGATGTCCCTTTTGTGAGTGAAAGTGCAGGAGGACTCACTCAGCAGGTGGCCAGGAGGGTCCCTTCTCCGCAGGGCTAGTTCATCTCTGAGTGAGGCTCACAGAGCACCTCAGGAGATCAAACCCCCTTTACATTCAGTGTGTGCATTTCTTTTTTCCTTGCTCTTGCACTCCCTCTGCTGATCCAAATGATCCATTAGAACAGAGAAATGCTGGTGCCAGAGCTAAGCACAGTGCAGGCTGAAAACAGCTATATAGCAAAAAATAAACCAGCTCATCCCAGACAGAGATTACCTGAAGGTCAGGGGGCAGAAGGGAAACGATCATGGCAAGAAATGGAGTCGTGGCAAATACAGTCCCGAAGCAGGGGGCTCCCAGCAGTCCCAATCTGAGCATGAAATTATTCAAAACCCCAGATTCTTCCCCATTGAAGCCCCTGTCTCTTGACAAGCTCAATAGTGGTGGCAGCTTCTTCAGTGGGCCAAGAGCCCATCTACAGTGTTGTCTGAGATAGAGCTGAGCTCCCTCTGCTCTCCAACAGTGGCCGTAGGAGAGGTCACAGGATTCATGGGATAATTTGAGCTGACAGGGACCTCCAAAGTCTTCTACTCCAACCTCCTGCTCCTAGCAGAGTCAGCTTCACTGATCAGCCCAGGATAGTCAGGGCTTTCTTCGGTTTGGTCCTGAAGACCTCCAAGGATGCAGACCACGAGACCTGTCCTGGTATTTGACATCTTCACAATCCAGCTAGAGATACTTCAACCCCTCTGTAAGACAGCACCAAGGTCTTGAGCTGGCACGGCCAAAGCTGTATCAGGCTGTGGATACTCCTGCACATCTGCCTTTGTCATCACTAAAACTAAGTCCTTCTGGGTACAGAAGAGAAGCTCAGCTGACCTTTTGGAAGCAAGCAAGTCCCTGGACTTATAACATAAAACTGCTAACCTCCTTTCCTTGGTACACTAACACACAAAACCAGTAGTCTCCAGAGCTGGAAAACCAGACTTCCAGCAATTAAACACAAGAGACCCGTTGGACGGGACTGATACCACCTTAGCAGGTCAGGGCCATGGCACCCATTTCCCACCACTAATAGATGTGCCATCAGGGAGTGAGGAGGCAAGGGCTTATACCAGTGCCAGCAGCTTTCCATCTGTCTCTTCCCAGACCAAAGCTGCTGTCCCCTCCTCCCTTTTCCTTCCCTAGTCTTGTGGTGACAGCTCAGGTCATGGTGGCTCTCTGCAGCGCAAAATAACCCAGAGGAGATGACATAGTGAGGAACCCACTCCAAACCATGGCAAAGGCCATGTGTCTGTCTGTCTGTCACCTACCCTCCTCTGTGGATGCCTCTTCACCCTTTGGGCTGTACTTTGGCACTACCAGCATGTTGGGTACCTACCCCTCAAAAAACAAACCCAAAATAAGAAGCCTCATTGTTCAGCTTTGGAAGCAAGCTCTGTAGGCCAGAAGAAACATAACCCACAGGGGCCCAGTTAACCTTTCACCAAACCAGTTCGCCTTCCTTAAGCCAAATAGATGAGAACTAATGGGGCTGCCGGGAAGCGGGGGAGAAGCAGAGAATTGCTCTGTGTATCCTTTAGAAAATCCCAGAAGGAAAAGGTCTCTCACAAGGAGTTTATTTTCATTAAAAATGACAGGCCCAACTCAACCAGTCAAATAAACAAGGCAAGTCCATAGAACAGCAAGTGCAAAAGGTCTTGGGTTATTTATAAAGGGCTTTTAAATATATTAGGCCTAACACCAAGATAAATCAACCCTGCTAGGATTCCAGAGGCATATCACATGTGGCTCTAGCTGTTGTCAGCTTTGTGCTGGAATATATTTAGCGGCCTGTTATCTTCCAAACCCTCCTTGCTTTTTCCCTAGGGACTCCCCTTTGAAAATTGAGACCAGACACAAGTTCCTGTCTTCAGTCACATATTGACCAGCTCAGACCCTCCAGATGCATTCAATTCCTTGTCATGACATTCAACAGATATTTTGCTGCCCAGTGTGTTGCAGAATGGCTAAAGACCCTGTTCAAGACCAGGTTTGCTCGAACCAACAGGTTCTTTTCTGAGACAGGCTGTTCAGTGCAGAGGGTTGCCAACTTCTACCACTGTGAACTTCAGTTCAAATACAGCTGAGGGATTACTTCTCATCTGGTCAGAAGGACGATAAGGATGTTTGGTATCTTGTGGGGCATGTTCACACGACCAGTTGAAGACCCTGCAATCCAACTAAATAAAATGTGCATGATTTGTGAAAAGGACAGTAGGATTTTACTCTGCTGCCTCTAGTCTCTGGGATGTAGGACTCTGGGAACCAAGGCAAGCCACAGGAGCAATGGAGGTGAGAGGAAGGCTCTGTATAACAGCTGGCTTCTTCACATTGAGAGCTGGGCCCAAAGCTCGTAGGACAGATGGAAGAAAATTAAGGGTCTGATCCAACTAAGACACAGATATACCTCATTTTCTGGCAACCAGTTCTTCATGTTCAGACCCTGGGCAAAGCCAGAGCTGGGAAATAGCCACATGTTGGCCAGCGGCTACCATCTCAACCTCTCTTGTGCTTCATATCAGTCCTTACAGTGTCATGAGCACAGGAGACCTTGGGAGTGCTTTCTTCTCCAGTGCCACCAGCACAACTCTGTACCTTCCCAGAGCCAGGACCCAGCCCATGTCCAGTGTGATGTGGCATGCACAGAGCGGAAGAGGATTTTGGTTGGAGACTGGTTGTGGAGGGGTCCACATGTGAGTGTTTGCTGCATGCTAGAGGTGCAATCTAGTGTCCTAACACAGGTGTTTCACACCGCATGTGGTATTTCCACTGACCTCCAACTGCACTGACAGGAGGATATGTGTGTCCTATGCGTCTATCTGGCCTTCCCTATGTATCTCTCAGGTATCCTGATGCATCTCAAACAGTACCAAATATTTAGGCAACTGCATTATACTGTACGTCCCAGAAACTTGGGGACAACTTGTGGGAAACTTGTGCCATATAGTGCCTTGCAGCGTAAAGCTAGGGATAGTCCCATTTCCAAGTATCATTTCTGGCTTTAGTTGCTCCAGCTCTTGTTTGGAAAGGATGCTGTGTCAGGGGAGAAGACTTTTGGGGTAGAGGAAAAAATGTTCTTAGAACAATATTCAGATGGGTGCCCATCCTTGGGATCCCAGTTCACCCACCAAATAACTTGGCTCTTTGCGCATCCTTGCTGGAGCAAGTTAGACAGCTGGATTCGCTTTTCCAGAGAGGATTCAGGACAGGCTTTTCATCTGTGTTTTATGATGAGGTCAGACGCCTCTGTGGGCCTCTGCCTGGGAAGGTGACGATATTCTTTCATCATCACAAGACCAAGGCCAACATCATAGGTAAGGTTTCTGAAAAGTATTGCAGAGAAGGAAGTGCATAATTTGGGGAAGCCTTTGGATTTGCTTTTCAATGCCAAATGCCTCAGCTGTTTTCAATTTATTGAAATAAATTCTGGTTTAGTAACACCCAATAATTGCCTAATTGGTTTGAACTAATTGACTACAGACAGCCTGGAAGATGCCAGCTGGTGACCCCGTGCCTTTTTGAAAAGGCTATGGGAATTGTCTGCAGGAACAATTGCTCAGCAGGAAAGGCAAGTTTTGCAAAATCAAGATTCACTGTGAGAAAAAGCTGTCGTTTTGCTCAAGTAAGTGAAGTAATTCCATTTTTTCTGTTTGTTTGGTTTTTTTTTCTCAGAAAACTCAAATCAGATATCTTCATTTGGATTAGTTTAGTGCCAGACATTTGCTTTTGAGTTTGTGCTATGATACATGGAGCCCCAGCAAACTTCTTGCTTTAGCTGAGCTGTACTGATGATGCTTGTGAACATGGCTCCTCTTCCCTTAGTCAGACAAGCAGCAAATGAAAGCACTGAGATTGAGGAAAATAAAAATTTGGCTATTGGGTCTTATATAGGGACTTCTGTAGTCTTTTGCCCCCATAAACAGGAAATGAAACTGTTTTTGCCAGAGTGACACTCAGCTTTCCATCTTAAATACAAGAGTTAAAAGATCATCTGTCGTAAAGACAAGAGTCAGCCAAATTTTAGCAACCCCGTAGACTCAGATGCTCGCTATGAAAATCAGGGGTCTAGCCTCCACTGCTGATGGCTCTTCTTTCTTTCCTCCATCCCTACATTCAGCAACTTGCTGTTTGATGCCCCAAATACTTCTGCGGGGAGAATCAGGCTGGAAAATGCCAAGGATCAAGGTGATCGCTCCTTGAGCCATTCAGACCAGCAATATCACCATTCCTCTAGCCAGCTATAAAATCCCAGGCAAGTACTTTCATGCTGGAGCTGCTCATACCTGGTTAATTCCTGGAAGCTTGCACCAGATGGCGGTGCCAGCCCATCTCCAGCTTCATCTCTTAAATAACTGAAAGGCAAGCTCTGAAGCATTTCTGAATTGTTTGGGGGTTTTTTGTGCTAGTGGCTGATACCTGCTGGAGTGCCTGAGCCATGCAACTGTCCCAGTGCAATGGTCCATACTAAGGTGTGCCTCTTTAGGCACCCTCTGCTCTATCTTGCTAATATCCTGGGAGGAATAGACAGGTAGGAGAGAAAACAGCCATCGCTATGTTCAGGACAAGGAACCATTTATAGAAGTGAAAACATGGCTGGACCTAAGGGGTCAGAACAGCGTGGGGATGGAAGGTGCCAAGAGCAAGAGCAGGGATGAGCAGCACAAACCATCAAGAAACTGTCCTGTCCATTGTCCTAGCAGATATTCCCCACCTCAGTGGGTTAAATGTAGAGCCCTGATAAATGCAGGTGCCTCTGGTCACTGATCTCTGCCTCCACATGCTGTGGCACTGACCTTGCAGTGATGCTAAAAAAGTTTTGTTGTGTCTCAGTCTTTTCATGCGCCCCTCCAGCAGCTCCCAGGGGCCCGGCTCTGGGAGACAGGCTGCAGCCACAACAGTCAGCCTGGCCATGAGCATTTTCATCACCCTAATGTATGTTCCCTGTGGTCCCAGAAAGTGTCAGGGAGCTGCTTAGTAAACAGCAGTTGGATTTACAGAGCTTATTCCTGGAAAGAAGTGCTGATGGGTTGACAGGCTAGATCCTGCACATACCAGGTTACCTCTGGCCATGTGAAATCACAGCCATGCAACCCAAAGGGCTTGTCCTGTTGCAATGGGTGGGAGGTAGAGCTTGTGCCATGAGCCCTGACCCATGTCCTGCCCATGCATTGGCTTGGATTGCAATGCAGCATGAGCAGGGCTGCAGGCTGTCTATGGAAACACCTCCTGCGTGGACACAGGCAGCGTGATGAGCAGAGCTGGACACAAAACAGGCCTGTCCAGACATTAGCTGAGAAAACTAAACTTTCTCTGTACAAGCCTCTGACATGCTGGCCTGAAAATCAGCAGCCAGCTAGCTGGGGCTGGCCCTGTTATCATGCTGGGGACGCACAGATTGAAACATGTTGCTTGAAATACGCAACTTCCCAGCCAGATCCTTCCCTGTCCAGCATGTTAGGCTTATTATTTCTACCTCAACAAGACTTGGAATATGATTTACCTGGTCAGATAGGAGCCTGGCCTCCCTCCTACCCAGAGGTGAAAGTTGGTTCTGGGAGGAGGAAGGGAGAAGACAGCTGGGTTGAGGAAACCAGTCTGGCCTCACTGGGACATGGCATTTGCCATTGCCTGTTGCAGTAATAAGCACCTGCTCAACACCGTAGTGGTTTGAAAGCCCTGGTCACAGCTGGTAGAAATTTCCATCCCCCATTTGCCCCTGCAAGCACAGCCTGATCCCAGGGGAATTCTGCATCAGAGTGAAAGTATGTCCTAACATTAACATGTGCAGAGGTTTAGACCAGGCTGTCAAACCCTGATCACACATTGTTTAGCAGTGATGGATCCAAGGTACATAAATCGGTGACAGAGTACACTGGGAATTTGTTCACCTTTCTCTTCTGGAAACCCTCAAGGAATTTAGGCATGACATGCCTAATGACCCTGCTGATCTCTCCAGAGAGTCAGGCAGATGTGTTTGTAGGTTCAGGGAAGGACCCTGGAAGGCAGGTTGCAGGCAGCTTGGAGTTATGTACCTGCCCAGGATCATCTCTCCCCCTCTGTTCAATGGGGTGGGTAATATAAAAGTTTCCTTATTCTCAGAATTTCTGAAGAACTTCTGACAGAGAAGAAAAAATGAAGTCGTCAAGTTTTTCACAGAAAATCAGAGAGAATGGGGCAGAATCAATTACTTTTGCTTGGCCAGTCCATAGACAGGTCACTTAAATGACCTATGCAGTTCACATCTCTGTTTCACCCTCATCCAACTCAACTACTCAACTTCCAACCACTGCCACAAGGGAGCCCATATTTCCCCCTGTTGTTGTAGAATCATGCAGTCTAGAAGGCTGCCAACCCTACCAAAGCTGGGCTGAGCCACAGCAGGTAGCTCAGAGCCTTGCCCAGCCAAACTAATATGGCCCAGTACATGGTTAGTCTTCATCACTGCAAGGGCACGTTGCTGTCATGTCTGTGCTGAGTTGCTCTGCTTTGCAAAAGCCAATATTCACTGCAGGGATTTGCACCTCTGTCACCCCTCTGGTATGGGAGTTCCATATCCAGTAGGCTCAGATAAAACTGCACACAAATGCCCTTCCTCTCTGGTTTTGATCACAAATTCAGTCTGGCACCCGAGAAACTTTTCTCCACTAAGATTTCATTGAAATTGTTGTGTTCCTATGTTGCTGTAGGTGACCCTGCTTCGGCAGGAGGGTTGGACTAGATGACCCACAGAGGTCCCTTCCAACCCCTACTATTCTGTGATTCTGTGATTCTATTCTGTGAAGTCTCAATTTCAATTTCAATTAAGCCATCAGAAAGCATTCTGGTCAGTTCTAGACAAATTTCTTAGTATCTGCCCCAAAAGAGACACTCACGGCAGAATTTTGTTTCACTACCAAGATGTTTTAGTAAGGCTCTGCGTTTTCAGGTTATACCCAGCAATCTTCTTGCTGATCATAGAATCATGAATCATAGAATGGTTTGGGTTGGAAGGGACCTTAAAGATCATCTCGTTCCAACCCCTCTGCAGTGGGCAGGGACACCTCCTACTAGAACAGGTTGCTCAGAGCTCCATCCAACCTGGCCTTGAACACTTCCAGGGAGGGGCAGCCACAACTTCTCTGGGCAACATGTTCGAGTACCTCACCACCCTCACAGTAAAGATTTTCTTCCTTATATCTAATCTAAATCTACCCTCTTTCAGTTTAAAGCCATTGGTGCTCATCCTGTCACTACATGCCCTTGTAAAAAGACCCTCTCCAGCTTTCTTGCAGGCCCCCTTCAGGTACTGGAAGGCTGGTATGAGGTCTCCCCACAGCCTTCTCTTCTCCAGGTTGAACAGTCCCAACTCACTCAGCCTTTGCTCATAGGAGAGGTGTTCCAGCCTTCAGATCATTTTTGTGGCCCTCCTCTGGACTTGCTCCAATAGGTCCATGTCTTTCCTGTGTGGGGACTCCAGAGCTGGAGCAAAGAAGTCCAGGTGAGATCTCACCAGAGAGGAGCAGAGCGGCAGAATCCCCTCCCTCGACCTGCTGGCCATGCTTATTTGATGTAGCCCAAGATATGGTTGACGTTCTGGGCTGCGAGCGCACACTGCCAGGTCATTTTGAATTTCTCATCCACCAGTACCCCCAAGTGCTTCTCCTCAGGGTTGTTCTCAATCCATTCTCTGTCTAGCCTGTATTTGAGCTTGGGATTGCCCTGACCCATGTGCAGGACCTTGCACTTGGATGTAGAAACATGGCATGAAACGTTTCAGCTTGATGATATTAATGTCTGTCTTTACTTGATTAGGAGTGTTAGTGTTGGCCCGTCTTAATTCTGTTGAAAAATTTTTCTGGATTGAAAAACATATTTATTGTCATCTCTAAATTCTTCAACTGAGAGGGAGAAGGAGGTTGAATCCTTAATAAAGCCTTCCTTCCTCCCAGTGTTATTTATTAATTGGATAAAGATAGGCTAAAATAAACATCAATTACGGGCAAAGACTTAAAAACTGCAGTGATTAAAACGTCATTCTCCTGTCAATGCTGCACATAAATTCTTTGATTCTTGGGATACTATTTTCTCAGACAGAAGACAAAGCCCTTCTTTATAATGAATGAACGTTGCAGATTTTTGGAAACAAGATATTCTGAAATATATGGGTAGTTCCTCTGATATCCCCAAATTGTAGATCTGCAGTCCATCAGAGGCTTGGTTAGATAAGGTTTCTTCTGTCTGACCTCCTGTTATACTGCAATAGTTGCATATGTTGTCCAGCCTTGTTCCTATGTCAAACATTTGTCTCTGTGCCCCCTTGAAAGGTTGTCACTCACTGCTTTCCCCGACAATTCCCATGCAGAAGAAAAATCTCTCTTTGGAAAAGGCTTGATGATTAGGGAGTGGACCAAAACTGACAGTTCATGTTGCCTTCAAGGTTGTCCCAGTCCTTTCCTAAGGAGGACATATGGCATGGAGCTCTATCTTTAAACATAAATCAAGCACTTTTGGACATGGGTTTATGGCAAAGCATTGATTAGTTTATTATATGGAGGAGGCAGCTGTTGTTCAGTCCAAAGTGGTAGGAAGGCTAAAAGGGAAGAGTTCAACTTGAGGCCACTTGAGCAGTTACTGGCAAAAACACCTCTTTTCTTGTTGAAGCTGCTTACATGTTTAGCCCTTGGAAAAACAGAGCACCTGACAAAAACACAAAAGGTGTAAAACATGTCCTCGAAACTAACCATGATAAGGCAAGCCAGTCCTGAAAAACAAAGGCAGAAACACTCTCTTACCAGCAGAAAAATATCGTGCATACTAAGCACAGAGTGGGCAGCTGCTTGGCAGCCCCCATCCATTCCCACGAGACCACTCTATCTGGCCCTACAGGATTTGCCACCCTCCCAGAACACTGTAAGGTTTCTTTCCCTGTACGTCCCTAAATAAACTTCTCCAGTATCCGTAATGTGAACTGATCCCAGCTGCTCCAAAGACGGATGGCTGTATCACAGATCAGTATCAGACACTGACGTAACACTCAAGAGCTTTGCCTTCCCCACTTCCCACCCCTTGTGATACCATATTTCACAAGAGTAATTATTAGCAATATTCAGCCAGCAGCTCAGAGGCTGGAAATGTTATGTTGGGAGCAGATCCGCTGTTGCTCTGAAGGATTTAGGCCAGCTGAGTTTCTGTAGGCAGCTAGGGAGAAATGTTGCCTCCAGATGGTAATCATGTGGCTGGCAAGTTTTGCAGTTCCTCCTGGTTGACACAGACTCAGCCTGGGATGGTGGCAGCCCGGAGGAAATAGGTGACCTTAGCCCTTTCTCTGATGGTTTGATTACGATCGACCCCCTGCAGAACTGACATCAGCTACCAAGCTATTTGGGGAAGTTTTACTGCAGTCCAGCCTTGAGGCTTGGGATTTATTGTCCTCCAAGAACAAAACACCATGTTTCTGCTGAAGTCTATGCCTTCCACCAAGCATGGCAGGGCAGGATGAAGAAGATGCTATGAAGAAGATGTTATGTGCAGCTGTAGTGGACAGGGCTGTATTTTGGCCTGCAATAGTAAAATGTAGCTGTATGCCAAGGTAAAACTGATCACCTGGTCCTTGTCATGTGCTAAAAGCAGACAGTCAATGGGCCTTAGCTGGAAGTGTTATTCCCCAGCAATCTTCATGTGAGACTTCCTCCTTCGGTGTATTAGCCGCAGCCTACCAATTAGTCTCACAGGGGTCTTCTCAGGGGTCTGTCCTACAGAGGACATCCAAAGGTCTGGCTCCACCAGTCTTCTGTCTCACATCAGAGCAAGCACTTGCCTAGGAAAGAGCATGAAAACAACACTGCACTGAATCATAGAATCATAGAATCATTAAGGTTCGAAAAGACCTCTAAGATCATCAAGTCCAACCATCCGCCCAACAACACCAGGCCTACTAAACCATATCCCAAAGTGCCACATCGACACATTTTTTAAACACCTCCAGGGATGGGGACTCCACCACCTCCCTGGACAGCCTATTCCAATGTCTGACCACTCTTTCAGGAAAGAAATTTTTCCTAATATCCAATTTAAACCTCCCCTGATGCACCTTGCGGCTATTGCCTCTGGTCCTATCGCTAGTTACTTGGGAGAAGAGACCAACACCTGCCTCATACAACTTCCTTTCAGGTAGCTGTAGAGAGCCATAAGGTCTCTCAGCCTCCTCTTCTCCAGACTAAACAACCCCAGCTCCCTCAGCCGCTCCTCATAAGACTTGTTCTCTAGACCCTTCACCAGCCTCATTGCCCTTCTCTGGACACACTTCAGCCCCTCAATGTCCTACTTATAGTGAGGGGCCCAAAACCTCACAAAGTATTTGAGGTGAGGAAGAATTTCTCCACTCTGAGGGTGACGGAGCACTGGAACAGGCTTCCCAGGGAGGTTGTGGAGTCTCCTTCTCTGGAGATAGTCAAGACCCGCCTGGACAAGGTCCTCTACAACCTACTGTAGGTGACCCTGCTTCAGCAGGAGGGTTGGACTAGATGACCCGCAGAGGTCCCTTCCAACCCCTACCATTCTGTGATTCTGTGTGGCCTCACCAGTGCCAAGTACAGGGGCACGATTACTGCCCCACTCCTTCTGGTCACACTATTGCTGATCCAAGCCAGGATGCCGTTGGCCTTCTTGGCCACCTGGGCACACTGCTGGCTCATATTCAGCCAGCTGTCGACCAACAATCCCAGGTCCTCTTCCGCCGGGCAGCTTTCCAGCCACTCCTCCCCAAGCTTGTAGTGTTGCATAGGGTTGTTGTGACTGAAGTGCAGGACCCAGCATCTGGCCTTGTTGAAAGTCATACAATTGGTCTCAGCTCATCAATCCAGTCTGTCCAGATCCCTCTGCAGAGCCTTCCTACCCTCAAGCAGATGAACACTCCCACCCAACTTGGTGTCATCTGGCAAACTTACTGACAGAGCACTCAGTCCCCTTATCCGGATCATTGATAAAGATGTTAAACAAGACCAGACCCAAAACTGAGCCCTGGGGAACACCACTCGTGACTGGCTGCCAGCTGGATTTAACTCCATTCCCCATCACTCTCTGGGGTCAGCCCTTAAGCCAGTTCTTTATCCAACAAAGAGTACACCCATCCAAACCAAGGGCAGCTAGTTTCTCCAGGAGGATGCTGTGGGGAACAGTGTCAAAGGCCTTACTAAAGTCCAGATAGACTACATCCACAATCTTTCCCTCATCCACTAGCTGGGTCACCTGGTCATAGGAGAAGATCAGGTTGGTCACACCTTTCATGAACTCATGCTGGCTAGGCCTGATCCCCTGGTTGTCCTTCACATGTCCAGTGAGTGCACTCAAGATGAGTCACTCCATAACCTTCCCCAGCACCGAGGTCAGGCTGACAAGCCTGTAGTTCCCGGGATCCTCCTTCTGGCCCTTCTTGTAGATGGGTGTTACATTGGCGATCCTCCAGTCATCTGGGACCTCCCCTGTTAGCCAGGACTGCTGATAGATGATGGAAAGTGCCTTGGCCAACTCCTCTGCCAGTTCCTTCAGCACTCTTGGATGGATCCCATCCATCCCCATAGACTTGTAAGTGTCCAGGTGGCATAGCAGGTCGTTAACTGCTTCCTCCAGGATTATGGGAGGTTTATTCTGCTCTCCATCCCTATCTTCCAGCACTGGGGGCTGACTACCCTTGGAATAACCAGTCTGACTATTAAAGACTGAGGCAAAGCAGGCATTAAGCACCTCAGCCTTTTCCTCATCCTTGTTGGCAATATTTCCCCCCGCATCCAATAAGGTATGGACTGCAGTAAAACTTCCCCAGAATATCCCCACTTCAGTCAGAAGAGATGTGTTTCTCCCTAAAAAAACAACTCATTGTATTTTTCTTCCATGAATGTGTCCAGGCATAGGAATCCTTTTGTGCATTCACAAGACTCTGTGTCCAGGACACCCACACTGAGCTACACACTTGCTGAAAAAGCAGCTGCAAGCAGGATCACTTTAAATATGAGCCAGTTCCTACTGGTTCCAGAAACACAGGCCTCCCAGCCCTTCATTTAGAAATAGTGCTAGTTTTATGTATTTTCTGTGCTGCCAAATGCCACCAAGCAAGTCCCTTCTTCACACATGCACATGCATGCATGCAGAGAGTGGCTCATCCATGCTCCATGTCTTATTGTATGGCATCCCAGAAAGGTCCTCAAACAACAGATTACACTCCCTGGTTCTGGACAGTATCTTCTTTCCCTATCTGATATCTTCTGGGTTACTGCAATTTTTTGCCAGCGTCTGGCATGGATACTGTGACCTGCGTAAGACTGAGGATGTTCTGGCAAAGATGAGACCTGTGATGAGCAAGCGTGCTGGAAGATGGGAAACAGTGAATTAAAAGACGATATTCCCTCTTGTTCATATGATTGACTAAATGTGGGTCCTACAATAGCAGTGTCCGCCCCTGAGCCAGTGGCTTTCCCAGAGTGAGTCAGTGAGGTTCAGGGCATGCACCACCTCACCCCAAAGCAGATGCAGGGAGCAGTGTTGTGTCTTTCCTGCATAGGATTGGCCAGGCCCAGAGGTGGACCAAGGCTTGGTGCATGCCCAGCACTCACCATGTTTATTTTGGCCTGAAGGCTGACACGCAGGGAGGTGTTCTGGGTGTCTCATCTGCCCAGAGATGATGCTGGGCATCAGTCCAAGTACATGGAGACAGCTGGGCCAGAGATGGTCCAGCCCCACTACAGGGTAATAGCTGCGAAATGAGGCCTTAAAGCACCACAACTACATGAGGTATAGTAATAAACGTCAACCTCAAGAGCATGGTCCATGCTGTCCTGCATTTCAACTTGCTTTCTGCCTCCAGACTAGTGAATCCCACCCCACCTAGCCACATGCACCAGAGTTCAGAGCCCAAATATAGCCAGCAATACCACAGACACCATAAATGCTCCTCCTGTCCACCACACACTCATCACCCAGCAGCCAGCCAAGGCTACTCCATGAGTTCAAGTGTAACAGACATATTTCGAAGCTAAACATCCTGCAGTTCAGAAGGGGCTGCCAAAGGAAAAACATAGTTTCCTTCCTTGCTTTAAATTATGCAGGCTTTTTACAGCTGGAAACATCCCAGGGTCTTGCTGTTGTTTATTAGTCTTCTCTCCCTTGTCCCCACTCGATGGATGCATCTGTGATCTAGCACAGGCCAGGGGTACAAGTATTTGAACCCCTCAAAAGCCAGTGCCTGACACCAAGAATTGCCATTCTTTGTCCCCAGTGCCAGCTCTGATGTCCTTTGCTGTGTAATTATGGAAGCTTTCACTCTCATTATGATACCTCAAGACAGCACCACTATGCCCTGTGAGAGCACCTCCTTTGGAGATCTCATCCATCTCTGAGATAGAAGAGGAAGGCACTGGGTCAAGCCTAGGGAGAGATCTCAGGTGTCCTTGCATTCAATTTTGTTTTCAGCATCAATTTCCTTCCTTGCACCAAAAGAAACCTCACCAGGAAGTTGTCCACTGCGCTCTAATACAATTTGATTTGTTCTTGGATGTATATAGAAAAGTCCTTCACCTCCCTCTAGGCTGGTATCTCCTCCATCTACTTCTGCTCCCAGCTCTTGATCCCTTCACTGTCCCTGAACAGAACTGGAGCAAAACTTCACTTCTCCTGAGCCTTGTGCCTAGCAAAGGGCTCAGAGTAGCCCCAAAAAAGCTGGAGGCGGTTTAACAGTACGCTCGTTTTGTGCATTTAACTAACTTATCCTTTCCTTCCCAACCTGATTTCACCAACCCTGCAACGTAGTTTGCTACCCTGCTGTGTAGTAGCCTGTGGGTCACACTGCAGCCCAGACCATCTTCCCAAACCCAAATCCCTGCAACCACCCCTGTTGTCCATCATCAAAGAGGAAGGCCTTTCCTAGTAGTCATAACCATCAGCAGAGGGTTTTGCCGGCTTTGCCCATGACCCTGGGAGACTCCAAGCAGATCTCCACCCTATGGCACCTTATCATCCCTCTGGGTAAAACCTCTGTCCAATCTTAGCCACTGACGTGGGCGTAAGCTCCCGGGAGGGAAATGAGATGGAGATGCCAAGGGATATTATCGCACTGACAGCTGGATTTACACTTACTTTGTCTGGTCCAGATGTCACTTTTCACAGCTCATTGCTCTGCTTTGTGTCCAGCCCTGCTTCTCCCTTCCTCCTCTCCCTTTACGTATAGATATTTTATTGCAAACACTCTGGCTTTTACGACCGGATTTTTCACTCTCTGGACCACTTCCCCCATCAATTCTTTTGTCACTTTTACTGTCAGCCGCTCCTGGTCAAAAATAACAAGAAAGGCCAGGTTTCGTGAGCTGGTCTCCGTGCTTAAGAAAACCTGATGAGAACAAAGGGAAAATTACAGTGAATAACCAGGCTACTACCAGGAGAAGCAATTGCTAATAATAATATGCTGGGTGAAGTGCACAGTGCATTGTAACTTAGTATTTAATTGAAATGCTGGTCTGTACTTCTCTGAGGTCCTCTTCTTCTGGACAGAGAGTGACTGGGTGTTCATTAGAGAGCCTATCATAGTCTACCCCAGCCTGAGCTCAGAGCAAACACATACTGCTGTAATTTCCCAGCGAGACCCTGTTCCCATCAGAGCTGGGCTCTGTCCTGCTCCCACCCAACCATGGGATTCACCAGCCCCCCTCTCAGGCAATCCCCAGTGACCGATGTAAAAGGCATCATGCCATGAATTTAAATCCAGAGGAAAACTCATCTGTTCCCTGGAGAATTTCACAGACCCCAGGCAGGGGTGTCTTCCCTCACAGCCTTATGCCAACAGGGTTTCATTAAGAATGGGAAAACCTCCAGAGCCAAGAAAGGCACCTGCTTGTCTTTGGCTCAGTTAGTGCTTGCTGCACCTTGTGAGATTTACAGCAAAGAAATCAGAATAATCCCTAATTACACACTCAGAGCAGCTAATGGTGGTTTTCCACCACCACTGAACAACTTGAAAGGGACTCTCTTTTGCAGATGTTCGTAAAACAAAATCAGGAGTTACCATGGGGCTTGTCCCACCAGGCAACTTTCATGCAGCACCTTCCTTTGGCTGTGAGGAGTCTTCAGCAGTACGGATGTGCCTAGCTCATTCCCATTGAGCTCAAGGTAGTAGAAAATTCCCTAACACTGGGAATTTACTGTTGTAGACATAGGTGGCAAGTGTTGATGAGCTGGCATTGCAGCTACTGCTCTTCTGGCCTAAGCATTTACTCAGACCATGAAGCTTTGTAGGACTCTTCATAGAATCATAGAACGTTTTGGGTTGGAAGGGACCTTATAGACCATCTCGTTCCAACCCCTCTGCAATGGGCAGGGACACTTTCCACTAGAGCAGGTTGCTCAAAGCCTCATCAAACCTGGCCTTGAACCCTTCCAGGGATGGGGCACTCATAACTTCCCTGGACAACCTGTTCCAGTGTTTCACCACCCTCATGGTAAAGAATTTCTTCCTTATATCTCATCTAAATCTGCCCTCTTTCCGTTTAAAGCCATTATCCCTTGTCCTATCACTATATGCCCTTGTAAAAGTCTTTCTCGAGCTTTTATTCCTTATGGGACCAAAGTCCATGTTACAGCCAAGGATTTTGCTAGTGTTTATGTTATTTACAAAAATATCTACTGTAACTCATCGTTCACAGCAGTTCCCACCTGCTGTGAACCAGCAGATCTGCTCTCTTCTGGCCTCTGTCTCCAGGAAAGCTCCATCTGCTTGTCCTGCTTGCTCAAATCTCTTCTCCTGACTTTCTACCCACAACCCAGGCAAACACTCTGGCCCCGGTGTTAGCAGCTCCAAGACATCACCTCCCAGCCTGCACCTTTCTGTGCTTCCAGAAATATGAAGCTTTCATATTCTGCTCCTCTTGCTGTTCATACTCCCCAAGAGATCTTCCTTTTAACCTTTCTACAACAGACATTTCTTGGTTGGTTCTCAGCCAGCAAAGATCAGGCACAATCAAGCATTTTTCTTCTCCACAAACCACAGATGTGGGCTGCTGTTTTAGCTCTTCCTCTTTCCTTTCCAAGTCAGGATTGACTGCTCTTCACATGGCAGCTCACAAGGGTTAGTGGTGATTTGCCTGAGCAGTGCTTCCCAAGGTTTCAGCCATGTTGCACCTTGCAGGCCCAGCACAGCTCTCTGGAGGAGAGCAGCTCAGGAGGCAACGTTTGCCAGACCACCACCATGCATGAGGCACCAGTCCCAAAGCCAGCCTGGCCTTCCCAGAGTAGCAAAGGGGACAGCAGTGTCCCATTAACCATGCAGTGATCTCAGTGCCTACCCTGCTCTTGGAAGCATAAATTTCTACAAAAAACCTATGATTTCTTCTAGATTAGGTAGATCTAGATTTCATCTCTTTCAGGACACTGTATTTTTCTGATAGCGCAGAAGCCAACTCAAAAAAACAACCCAGACACCACTGCTCCAAAATTCATTTCACTTCACTGCAGGCACCCAACAGTTAGATATTAAACCTCACTCCATTCATTTAAGCCCTTTCTCTGATTAGTATCTGAATGGACCATCTCATGCATATTGTAGCTGAGTCTTTTCAGAAGATGATAACTATTCCTGATAAAAATGCCTTCTTATGAAGATGGAAGATTCTCCTTTAAATCTATGAATATCTGCCAGATAGTATGGGTTACAGTAGACAAGGGCTGAATTTGTCGTAGAATTCAGTTCCTTGCAGGGAAAGACAGACTTGATTTAGAGGCTAAAAATTTTCTTTTGAAAGTGACACTGAAAAAGAATTTCTCAGTGCTTTTTCACAAGAATGGAAGGGAACGTGGTACAGCAGCTCATAAACACCTGGATAATGGACCAGCTCATCTCCAGGGACATGACTTTCATTTATATCAGATAGTAAATAAAGTTACTGAAGTCACACAGGCTTTTTCATTTGCATTAATTAGGCTGAGAGTATCACAGACAAAATGACACAATTGTGATTCTAACTGGCAGGAAAGCAGAGCTTCCAAGTTGACAGGAAAAAAAATTTCCTGTCCAAATTAGATTCAAATTGGTGTATGTATAATTTTTTGATTCCTAGAAACTGGAAGCTTTCCAGACATGTTGCACAACACCCAACAGAACTGGCATTTTATCAGTTCCACAGTCAGTAGCAGCAAATAGAAATTGATACCAATCGTCCTGCGTTGCTGCAGGCAGCACCCACGTTCCTCTGCTCCTGGGGTTAATCACTATGTGAGCTCGTCCAGGGCTTGAAAACTGGCAGGTTCAAGAGTTCCTGGCCCATAATCCTGGCCAGGTTCCACTGAAGCCTAACCTTAGACTCAGTAAAATCACTTTAAACCCAAGTTTTTTCAAATGAAGGATTTTGTGTTTGCTGAATTAGTGTTTTCCCATGACCCTTTTACTTCAACAAAAAAAGAAAATGAGCAATTCTGGTTGCTACGGTAGGTCTTTCATATGCCTATCCTTGATTTTACACAGACATCTGCACAGCCTCTCCTACCCAAGCAAGGGCCAAGCATGCATAATATAACCACATAGCTAAGTAGTTCATGTCAGAGATAGCCTGGAAACAGGAGATAAAACCGCAGATTAAAAATAACTTACACCCAGACGAAGTCAAGGTTGAAAGCATATCAGCAGTTTTCAGGTAAGCAAGTTACAGGGTATAGGTGCCATAATAAAGCAAAACAAACACTGGAAATTCACTTTATGTTTAAAATTAAAGATGTCCAAGCACTTTAATGTAAAGAAATGCAAAGTTAGGATAGCCAAAAATACTAACTCTGCCCTGTAGCAAGTCCACACAAACCATGTTTCATTATGATAAATGCTCTAATTCTATATGTATGTAAGTCCTCAGATAGATTGAGCTGCCCAAGGTCACATTTGATACTTTCACTTTTCTATTTTGTGATGCAATTCAGGCAGAATTAACAAACGAACATCAAGAGCTTTAAAAAAGTGGTTTTACAAAGTACGTGTAGGCAGTGGAATTTTCTTGCAATAACAGCCTTATTGCTGGAGCTGTTTAAATCTAGACGAGGCACTTGAGAACGAAGCAAAGAGACAATCTTGTTCTCCTCCTGCCGGGGCATGTGGACAGGATGACCTAACAAGTCTTTCCCATCTGCCATCCCTGTGGTTCTCTGAGAAATTAAATCCCAGGAGACCAAGGGCCTGATCCTGAGAGGTGAACCCAGCAGGCTAGACTTCACCCTACTTAGGCTTACTATAAATAAATTTGTGTCAATTACTGGCATTTGCCTCTTTCTCAGTCCTTTCAGTCAGACCCTCTTGGCATTTAATGATGTGATTTTTCCAGCAATATATGGATTGCTTTCACTTCCATGTTTTTCCCAGATGTCTGACTCAGAAATGTGCGCTGACTTGGTTAAATCTAGGGTGCCAATGCTAGAGAGAGATGGGCAAAGATGTAAAAAAAAAATCCCACATCCCAATTTTGCAAATATTTGTGCAAAGGAAAAAATGAATCTGCCTCTCATGTGTCTACCCTCTTGCTGAGTTTACAGTGAGTATGCCAACAGATTACTTTTCTGGCAGGAAAACTTGTGTAAAGAGCACCTATTAAGTGAACACTCGAAAATATTTCAGGAGGGTTAATTTTCATTGCACAGCCCTCATCCTAAATGTCATTAATTTCATCAAAGACCAAAAACATTACTGTTTAATCTGTGTACCCTACAAAATGTTAACCAGATAGGAAACTGTCACTGACTGAGAAATATTTACTACAACTAGATGAAAAATAATATCCAACAACATGTACAATCAAGAAAACCTTCATCCCCTAGGGGACAAATTAAAAGCAGAAAAGGAGGATAAATTCCTGGCATGTGTTATTTAACTGAATTACATTCTCAGCCTTCATTTCAGTGTTTTCTTATGTGCCTTCTCATCTGAGGAAATCATTCAACAATATTTTAGAGCTGTTCAAATTTTTGGTGGGAAACTACCTATTTGTGTGAATTCCACTATTTTCTGTCAAATTGGGAGTTTACACAAGAAGTTTCCATTTTGCATATAATAATTTTATCCAGCAAAAATGTCCTGGGATGGCAGATATTTCAGTCAATCTAGTGGAACTGAGCAATTAAGTGAATTACTGAGAATTTGAAAATTATTTGCACTCAGCTTTCAAAGACAGAAAAAACGGAACTTTAAATGTGCTAAAAAATTGCATGATGTTTACAGAAAATGGCCTCTTTTCACACACACATCTGGAGGCAGAAGGTGACCTTCTAGCACATCAAAATATCTTTACTACATGCTGGTACTGCAAACAAGATCAGCAGCAGTGTTGATGCCAACCTGCTGTGTCCCGTAACCAGCAGCTACAAGAGTAAACCACCACCAGCGTTGCCCCTCAATGTCCTGAATGCCTTCTCCTTCATGCCTCTCTGGGTCAGATGCCATCAAGTTATCAGCTGTGGAAAAATCATGCTGAACAAAAAAAGATGGCATATGACAAAGACAAGAGCTTCCAAGTTATGTTCACCAGCACACACGCATATTGTAATTTCTGCAGCAAAAGTGGATAGAAGATTTTCCCAGGCCTTCTCCCACCCACACAGAGGTTTGAGCCCTGGCCAGGACTCCCTACATCTGTTCCATTTGAATGGTACAGGAGTGTTGCCTCGTGTTACTTTTTACTGTCCTCCATGAGTCAATAATGAACACCTCAATCCAACCCAAAGCCAGTCAGAAAACTGTTCCTTGACACCTCAGCATGAGATAGAAGGAAGCCTTTTGGTGTACAGATGGGTGATTTTCTCCTTCTGGTCCACTGACTGGTTTTCATTTGGCAAGTCCTGTTCACTTTCCACAGAGCCATCACCCATGGTGGAGGTGATAGCTGGACCCATTGTGTGGCTGCCTGGAAAGGCCAACGAGTAACAAGAGGATCAGAGTGAAGTTGTCCAAGTTGAATGAAGAAAATGTAGACCTTGTGCACTGGAAGATGGTAAAGAGCTGTGGACATTCCTGGCTCTCTGTACCCATTTCAATACAGACTGACTTGTGCCCATCTTGGATGGAACCACATCACGCATCTGAAGACAAGGCAACAAAAAGAATGTCCTCCATGCCCTGGTGTGCATTCGCCATCCCATTCACTTCCGTCTGGAAGAGCAAGGCATTTTCTTTCCACATCCACATGGTCTTAGCACTTCACAACTGGAGCATGTCCTGTGCTTCCACCCAGCCTGAGTGGACTTTGGCAGTTGGCAGCCCTACTGTTACAGAAATAATCTGTAAGAATCAGATCAATAATTAGTGATAATGAGAAATGTATTTGTGGGAAAGGCTGGGGCCACACAGAGAAATGACTCCATGTAAGGAGGAGACAACAACATTCTCCTTCTCATGGGATTTTCCCCGCACTGAGCTGGAAGGCAAGCAGACCAGCAGGTCACCAGGTGGGCACTGAGCTCAGGGATGACTGGACCTATTGCCAGTGATGGACATGACAGTGCTGTGGTCTCTGCACCTCTCCAAAGGAACTGGCTATAGAAAGCTCCCACCAGCACAGACTTCTCAACACAGTTCTGGGAAAGCTATTACAAGAAGCACACGGTGCTACCCAGCCCCCCCAAGCCAAGACATACACTTGCTGTCCACAATGGCAATGACATGAGTCACGTCTTCAATCCAGTCCATGCACCGCCTTGCTTTTCCCAAAGTGACTTGTTCCAAGGAGGAGAAGCTGATATCCATTTATGTGAGCCCTGAGAAAAGCAGAGGACAATGAATAGGCAGCAAGGGTATAGAAGGAATTAGGGCTACTCTGTGCCTGGTAGATTTATGCTTCTGAACCTCTAGCCATGAATGGAGACTACTCCTCTTCAAAGGAGGATCATGCTCCTATAGCAGTCAATGGCAAAACGCCCAGTGATTTCAGTGGCAACGGAAAAAAACTTGTGTAAAAAAAGGCAAAGAAGGGCAGCAAATTCACTGTTGCCATAAATGTGCTTGCACATCAGCTTTATATCTGCAAAGGCTTTGTGTGAGCTAACCTCATCCCTGTCACCACAAGCTGTCAGCCTGCATGTGGGTGGTCAGGGCAGTGTTCATGGCAGGGCAGACGTATATGAATGAGCTGCTGAGCACCAGAACTCTGCTTTGCTCAGAGGGGAGGTCCCACATGCTGAGATCACCCATGTTACGTAGCGCTCCGGAGACACATGGATTGTGTCAATCCATTATGCTAGACCAAGGAGACAAATAAGGGAAGTCAGGTGTGGGGCTGGGAGCTTCCCAGAATTGCCACACAGCATGAGCTCAATGTTTGCTCATTCTCTGTTGATTTCAGAGCCCATATGTGTTATCATTACACTATGCTGCTGACACTGCACAGAGGAAGGTGACAGTACTGGTAGGGTGGCATCTGGGTATTGATTCAAAATACAGCTTTGCTCTGAATTCCTTATTGCCTGGAAAAAGAGACAGAGCCCAGGCTCAGGGCATCTTGCCAGGCAAGGATCCTGGAATCTCCAGCTCTGGGCAGTTCACGTGATGAGGCATTCTGAAAGTCCACAGAAAGCCTGGTTTGCAGCCTCCACACTAAGCAGCAGAGAAACATGGCAGGAACCAGGTAGACACACACTACAGTCTGTTTTGCTAGGAGCTTTCTTAACCCAACTGGGTCTGCTGGGATGTCAGCTCCATGCCATACTCGAAGGTATGGGAGGGTCTGGGTTATACTCCCACCATAAACATAATTATTCTTCTTTTGCCTGGCTCATCACATAGGTAGGTAGTCTGGTGGGGCAGAAATGGCTTCTCACTTTGTCTATTCGCAAAATTTCTCTCCTGAAAATCCTACAGAGTAAATAAGCACATGATAGACTTGGAGATACAGCTATTTTCTTGGAGATCTGTCAATCCTTTTTTTTTTCTTTTTTTATTTCAAGGGGGGAAGTCTTGACAACCTTTTGGTGGAAAGGGGAAGATATTTTTTTAAGTATGAAAGAGGGAGGCAGGTGCAACATGAGCTGTCATCTTACTGAACTGTGGCCGTCAGGAGAAGTATTAGGGCATTGGATTCTCTGGCATTCATCTCCAGCTCTTGTATAAACAGAAGTCTAAACTATCAGGCAAAGGCTTTATCTCCCAGGGAATTTAACATTTTTCTTGAGTACTCTTCAAAGGAAAAGAATGTGGCTCCAGAGCTGGACAACTTGCTTTAAGCCATTCTCATTACTGATGTCACCATGGATAAACACATCAACTCTGGGGCCAGCTATGATAAAAATGGCAAATTCTTCCTTGAGCAGTTACACCGAGAACTACCTTGCCTGCTCTGAGGGCAAAGCAAGCTCCTACCCAGATGGCCAGAGGGCTCTTTGGAAAGTGAACTAGACTCTGAAAAGGCCACAGAGACCTAATTGCTGACCCACATGGTCATAAAAGTACTACCGTTTTCCTCAACAGGACAGGAGAGCCCCAAGATAATTGTACTTGTGGCCAGCTCTCCTGTATCATCCTGAGGCCAGCTCTCCTGTATCATCATTGGAGTACTCTGTCCAGTTCTGGGCTCCCCAGTTCAAGAAAGATGAGGAGCTACTGGAGAGAGTCCAGTGGAGGGCTACAAGGATGGTGAGGGGACT
>Ga0065711_1029163_pt1 | contig 37322 bp, 16 predicted proteins | sample Hoacrofraction12_FD_59098 | JGI IMG/M metagenome (GOLD analysis project Ga0065711, IMG submission 59098) | Hoatzin crop microbial communities from Cojedes, Venezuela - Epithelial fraction 12 v2 (version 2) | ecosystem: Host-associated > Birds > Digestive system > Esophagus > Crop | place...
CCCCCCGGCTTCTGGTTTCTATTTACCTTAGAAAAAAGTAAAAAAAACTACCTGGAATTCTACTTTATGTCTCGTCTCAGAATTTGATAGAGCACTGAGCCTTGCTCTATAAGTAAAGTCCATCCTTTCTAGATGTTGACCTTGATAGCATGCAGTTGTCATGGTCCATGAAAAACAATTGCTCCAAGACTGTGATTTTGCTGTAAATCAAAACAAAGAAAATCTGAAACTTTTTCTATGAATTTATTTTTTTAATGGAATGTTATTTTCCAGATAGTGTGGTTTCCAACTGAGTTTAAGGAGACCCGGAGAATTTAGTGCTACATGTAATTCATATAGCACTGAGGAATCAAAAATATTTTAATGAACCTGTTTTCACAGTGAGGCTACTGCAAACCCATGGATATGGTTTGAATTGATTTCTATATACAAAATTTCTAGTGCTTAGTTGCCAGCTGCTGGGTTAAACTATGGCAATACAAAAGTTCAGTAGTTCAGAACTGGAAGTAGAATTGGACCTCAGCTGCATCAGAAGGCTTTTGACCTATTAAAAATTAATTTCTTTGTTAACACTGAGATTTAGTAAGGAGGTATTTCTTTAAAGCTAGAGATAGAGATAGAGGAGATTTAAATGTAGAGTCTTACATGCTTCAAATACATGTAATTATTTGATTAGAGAAGGTTGTCGTTAAGAAACTAGTTAAAAATGGCTCTTGCCAACAGGACTGCAAGATCTCTACTAAGACAGGTCTCCCTGAATAAGGTATCTGACTCCCTATAAAACATATGGCTCAATGAGTTGTCTAACAGAATGGACAACTTGCTGAGTACCTTTGTTAGGAAATGGTTGCAGAGTGAGCAGTCTTGCACATCTTGCCTCCCTCTAGATATGAAGAGATTTCAAGTTTTCTGCTTTGGTCTGAAATCTGCCACCCTGAGCTGTGGATCTTGAAGGTGGGTAGGAGGGTTCTTTATTTTCATAAAGAAGAGTGATACCAGCCTCCTTGGTCCATCAGTAGTAGTGCCTGCCTACCTCTTAGACAATGCCTACTGTAACATGAAGTCCTCCTAGTGTGGCAGGATTCAAACTCATGCTTTTGGTGCACTCATCACAAGAGTACTTTTGAAGACTGTTGTGTTTGAGCAGTTTCTTCTTGCACGGCATAATTAGAAAGAGCAGGAGCAACCACTAACAAGATTTTGGAACATTAGGTTGAAACCACTCATCTTACGGAGAAAAAAATCCTGCATCTGTTTCATGCTATGCAGAGAATAAAGTTCACATATCCATTGAAGCACAGGTCAGTACCTGGATGTAGTTCTTTCCAGGCAAGAGTCTTTGCACCTCGTGTAAAGAGTCATACTGATTAATGCTTGCTATTTTCCTTCAATGCAAGATGTTTATCTATGACAGTTAATATTATAGTTATATAACTGCACTATACATGTAGCTATACAGTAATATTATAGGCATGTTATTATTTCATGCATTGTCTCAACAAAAGAACTTGACTTTCTGGCCCTCAAAAGTCTAGGAAATAATTTTGGATAGATCTTCAGAATTTTGGGTTAAAAGGAATGAGTGTCTTAAAATATATGGCATCTTATGCCAGACACAATCTACTAGACTTACTTTAGATGAGGCTCTCCTAATGAGATAAATGAAGAAAAGTTTAATTTGTAGGGTTGAATAATATTTAAGTAGCAGACAGCCAACCTTGTCAAAATGAAGACACTTGGGAAAATAAAAACTACATTGCTGAAGACTGAAGTGCCCACAGATATTAAGTGCCTTTAGAGCAGAGCAACAACAAGCCTGTTGTTTTTTAGGTTTTCAGTTCTTTATTTGTGCACCTAAAATCTGAGGTTTGTATAACACACAACTAAATTTTTCTGTGGATTTAATTCTATTGGATGTCCAAAGTATTAATTGACCTGTAAGAACTCTCTTGGTGAATCAGACTCATGCCTTCAATAAACTTCAAAAAGCAACCTGATAAAGCCCACAGATACGAGTTTTCATAGACTCTTCACACTCTTCTCAGAAACTGGTTTTGATATCTTTAAATGGGAAGAATTATGGAATTACTAAATGACTGCTCTAATGTTAAGTTCTCTCCAGTCGTTATAAATCCCCCCCCCAATGCAGCTATCTCTCTCAGAATATTTCTATAAAGACTCTTCATATTCTCTACTTTGTCAGTTCTACTCCTGTCCATCCCTTGTTTCTTTGTCTAGCCATGTTTCTTTACCTGCCGTACATTTCCATGATTTCAGAAAAGATTAGAATATATGAGACAATGGCTTTTTTATTGCATTAAATCTGTATTTTTTTTTAAATTGTGCTTTCTAACAGTCACAATATTCCGGTATACTAGCTATTCTGTTTACAGTATGAACCTTCTCATATGCTGACTGATTTTTCTGTTGGTTAGCAGGTGAGTATTTCCATTTTCTATCTGTACTTACTAGTTTCTTAAAATAAAGAGGATAACCTACTCAGTGGCTATAACAAAACCAAAGGCCACCAAACTTGAAGGTCTTTTAAAATAACTTAAGGATATTTTTAAACATGCGTATTTGTACAACCATGGAAAAATTTACAAATGTCTCTTTTTATTTAACTGAACCATAACTTCAAGGTAATATTAGATCTGAACAGATGTGCATAGCATTTGGAACAAACTATGCAAATATTTCAAAGCACAATCACCATAAGTCGATTTGACAGAGTAGAACAGATGTGTCCACCTGTTAAGAGACTAGGCTATCAGCACTGGGGATGCAAGATGTGACTGGAGTCTGTAATAGGAGCTATTTAGGAATGCATCCAGGTTAGTAGGAGGTAGCAGAAATTCTGATTACTGTATCATTCCACTTTTCCCCAAAGCGATCAATGAGTTGAATTAGGCAAATGGAATAGTACACCCAGGACCACAGAAGGGGGGGATGAATGTCCTACACTATGCGAAAACAGGGTAGAAATTATACCTGTTTTTCAATAATGATGAAAGAAAGAGAGAACAGAAGGTTCCACAGGGGCTGCAGAATACAGTGGACGCCAACAATCTTTATTTATACTGTTTAAATTTGACATCCTGAAAAGCAAGCAAAATTATTGATTCAACTACCATAGCAATGTTGGTAACTGATTAATTTCTTTGAGCCACTTCAATAAGCTGTGAGAATAATCATCCAAAAGTATACCCAATGCACAGCATATCACATTCATTTTAATGTGAATTTTGTTCAGCCAGGATTGGAAATTATTTCTGCTTCCACATATGTATTAATAAAGAACAGGAGCATAACATAGAAGAGATACATATCAAAGTCAGATTTTAGGCAGTAAAATGCAAAGAGATTAAGACAGATATTGTGGTGGGTTTGTATTTTCTTGTGAAAAGAATATTTTTCATTTTATTTTGCTGACAAAAAATAGCTCAGTAGAGTGTTTTCTTAAGACTTCTGTTTGCCAGCTCATATCTCCTGAGCACTCCTCACTAGTTCGTGTCTTTAGTACTGTCTTCACTGTAGACCAATATATCTGCAGAAAAATAAACTACAGATTTGCTCAACTTTTCAGTTTTCAAATGAAGATCTAATTTGATGTCATTGTTGATGGTGAGGTATGAAGCGGAAAATACATAGCTTGATTTTCAAATACTGGCTTAGAGATATGAATGTTAATAATGAAGTCCCTCATGAGGATCAGGGCTTGTGAACCTGAGGCTGCTCCTATCTGCCTATAGAAGGCCTCGTCCTCTCGGTCTTCCTGGTTGGGTGGCCTGTAGCAGACCTCCACTATAATGTGGGGTCATCAGTAGTAATGTTCTGGATCAAGTGGTTCTGTGTATTTTCAGCTAATGTTCAGATGGGAGAAGCATGAGACTACCAAACTCATTTTCATGGTAACCGAAACCAAATTCTAGAGTAAAAATCAATGAATTAGAATAAATAATTTTTAGTTTCTGAACACAGTGTAAATGAGTGGATAATATAAAGAACTAGAAAAGTTAAAAACAAGAAGCTTTGTCTCTGCCCACAGGTTTTGGCTATGGTCATGTCAGTCAGAACAGTTGAAAGGATTTTGAGTCAGAACAATGAACACACTGCAGGACTGTGGCCCCCAAATGATGCCTTTCTGCAGTTGACAAGTACTTAAACAAGCTGCTCTTAGCAATGTTTTATCTATTGTTAGAATGAATAAATCTGTGCTTGTAAACACAGCTGAAAGACAGGATACTTTTGTTCCTGCTGAGCCATTACCAACACCTGCAGTTAAAATAATTATTTCAAATGTTTTTCTTTTAAAAGAAGGACTAGTTAGCAGTAGACCTGTCTTGTTATGGTAAATTAACATCTGCAGTTAATATGATTCCCCTTGGTTGTAAACATCCTGAATTACAGCTTGTTATCTCCTTTAGAAGGTATGTTTTATGATTTCACCTGTTTTGTAGAGAGATAATTAAACATTTCACTGAAGTACAGGTTGGATGTCTATGATCTTATTTTATCCACCACAGAAATTATGGAATGTTTTTACAGCAAATATTGTGAGTATTTAATTAAGCCTGTCCTGAAGTAAAGCAAGCATAACCAATGAAGACAGTAAAAATGGATTAGAGGTTCTGAGATTGAAAAGAAGAGAAGAGCTGAATATAAGGTTTGGCTATATTGTCGTTGTCTTTTTTAAAGAAAATCTTGTCTTAATCTTAAAAACTCAACATTAGTAAACGTTAAATTCCGTGCTAAATATGAAAACCAAGAACAGGCATGGAATAAAGAGGATAGCTCTGCATATTGTTTTGACCTAGGATTTGTACTGTAATTAATAACGGAGCTACTCTTGGTTTATATTGTCATCAAAATGGCTAAAAAGAATTTGTAGTTCTTCTATAAATAGAGTTTGGATTTGAAGAATTTATTTTAGAATGTTATAACTTCAAGGTATTTCTATATGTTCTTTGACCATGCACTGTAACCTCTGTTAGAATTCAGCTGTATCACAGTAAGCTGTGAAAATAAACTCTGTTGGTTTATATATCAGAATAAGCTCTATCAGCTTAACATCTCATGAAATTATTTGAAACCTTTGCTGACTCAGAGGCTACAGTGACTTACATCTGATGAAGAAGCTGTTATATGTTGTAAATTGTCTCCTAGGTTTCACGACTGCTTTGTAGATTTCATTATACAGAACCATCAGCACTAATATTAGCTGAAGACTGTGTTGCAGTGTATCCTGCTGCTCATTCCTATTCCCATAGTGTGGAATATCGTGTCTTTCTTTGTGACTGTACAGATATTTGTTGGTCAGGGTGTGAACAAAAGGACTGATACGATGTAAAAACAGCAGACAAACACAGGTGAGAATGTCTTCAGTGGCACTGCTTCTGAAGCCTTCTATTATTTGTACCTGTTTATCCTGCTTTTGTGAAATGTTCAAACCAAGAAGTACTTTGTGGAATAGGTAAATTTTTTAGAATTAGTTTCCTCTTTAAGTATTTTAATTTATGTCTGGATAGCTAACTCTCCTAATATTCTCACCATTAGGCTTTTCTATTGATTTTCCTCAGATACTCCAGTGGCTAAGAGCCCACCAAAAGTAAAAAGTTGTCACCTAAAAAACTCAGGGATTAGTGGCAGAGGAAGATCTTTTCCTCTAGTGAAATGCCTAAAACTTCTCTGTGTTGGAAAAAAGAAGATGAGAATTTACCTTTAGTTAAATTAATAGCTGTGTGTTTTTCTCCACTGTGAACTTGATTTAGAAAACGCCTCCAGCAGAGCATAGGCAACATCAAAAGAAATGAAACAGAGAAGCATATTTGTAAGTATTTCTGTCTCCTTATTTTTTCCTGACGGTGATGTTTCTTGCAATAGGGGGTGTTTGGAAGGGATATCTGAGCAGGTTTCTTTTCAAAGCGTGGAGCATTTCACTGATCTCCTTAGCATCATTCATTTCCTGATCACTGCATTCTGAGCTGCCATCCTCTTGTATTTAATCTGACTTCCTATTCTTACATCAATTTAACTGAATTGTTCAAGCTAGTCTTCTCTTTGCAGGAGTTTTTAGTTTTCTTTAGGACCTGAGTAGTACTGTATACTTGCTCCCAGAAAGTGCTTGTGAGTGATGCCACAGAAATCCCTTCCTCGGAGATTGAGAGCATGACCCCTATTATAAACCAGCGACTGCTGGGGACCAAGGTTAGCTTCCATCACCTGTGGCAGGGTCTCTCACATCGCGGTGTGGCTACACCGTTGTGAAGACCTGGGGGAGATCTCTGCTTTTCAGGTTTAGTTTTGGTTTGTCATTTTTCCCCTCTCTGTCAATTCTAACCTGTGGTTCTTTGAATGCTAGGTGCCACAGAGCTGCCACTACAGGCACCCAAGCTCTTCCATTGTCAGCTATAGGAAGGGTCAATATTTTCTTTTAAAGGAAAAAGCAGTGATGACAATAATTAAGTAGACTGTATTTCAGGGTTAAAGGAAAACAATTCTTAAGCCACAGCTCTAATCTAAGGGTTGAGGCTGGCATTATTTTTCTCAGTTCACTTAAAAACTGACTGGAGAACAGTGAAGGAGGATATTAAAAGGAAGTAGTTAAAAGTTCAAGCCACTAGGATTTATGTCCCGTCTCCAGTGAAATAAAGCATTTCTTTCTGATTTTAAGAACTGTTTCAGCCAATTGTCAGCCTGAGAATGTACTGATTTTTGAAGGGCATTTCTATGCCTTATATTAAAGGTGACAGACATTGAATGCTTTCTGCAGTTTGTGTAATAGAGCTGTGCTCTCTTTAACTCACCTGTGATTTAACTGATGTGTGAAGGAACTTTAACACCTATTGCCCCCTATTAGCACTTACTAAAAGAAAAAAAGAAAAAAAGAAAAAAAGAAAAAAAAAGAATAACCTGTTATATTAAAACATGTGTACTCTGTTACTTGTGACTCCCTTGGAGAGGACTGTGTTTTTTTGGAAATTCAGTTTAGAATAAAAATACATACCTAACTTACAGTATTTTTAAAAAGCCGCAAAAATTTTAATGAATAGCCAATATCTTTTATCAGTTGGGAATTTATATGCAGATTGGTTTAAGGTATATCCAAAGATTATCCAAATTGGTGTAGCATTGTTGGCTTTGTAATGAGTAAAAACACATTCCATATTTATACTAACACAGCTCAACACAGTTCAGCTACCCAAACTAGGCCCTGAAATTTCAGAATAAGGGCAGAATGAGATGGAAACCAACTGAATAATCTATAGAGATGCTTCTGCCTTGCTTTACAGAGATTTTTTGAAAGCAAATAGTCTTGTTTAATTTGAATTTAAACTTGTTAATGATATTCCAGAAATCTCAGTTGAGGAAATTGAGAGAATTGATTGCTTCCAAGTCAGCTGAGAAAAACTGAAGGCTTCTGATAATATTGAGTGGTTTGAAAATGCTACCAATTCTTCTTAGTTATAGTAAGATTTTGTATCAGTGTTATCAAGGAAGTGATCACTGTGAAGGATTTACCTTGAACTTTTCGTGCTGTTACAAAACAATGACATCTGTTTAACGTCAAGTACAGAATTTTGTTTTCCTGCTTCACGAATGCCACAAAATCTTTTTTAAAGCCTTGGCAAACAGACAGAAAAATGTGATTATACATAATCCAACTGTATCTTAATCCCCAGAAGACTCAGCTTTTATAACACCATTTTAATGAGGTATTATTAGCAGCTTCAGAACTGTTTAATTAGAATGTTGACATGATCCTTAGATCAAATAAAGTGTTTCGGATACAAGACTGATATTTATTTTCTATTTTGTTTTTTAATAAACAACCTTAAATCATGACTTTGGATAGAGTGATAGAATGCCTTTAATATTATATATATTAAGTATCTTTTTATGAATAATATCTGCATGCCATTTTTTCCTTAAGATATACCTTTGTTATGAATACTTATGCGTATGACTTGTATATATATGTGTATATTTGACTGAGAGCAATTGAATCAGAGGCTACTTTCTAAAATCCATCCTTTTTAATGAGAATGTAAAGTGTGTTTACATATGGATAATTCTCAATGTGTTTTTAAAATGTGATTGAAAGTTGGGAATATATGTGATAAGGTTTTATTGATATCTTACAAACCAGACAACTCTGCTAAATATGCCCAGACTATCTCAACAATGAGGCAATGTATTATTTTGTCATTGATTACTAAAAATACACTAATTGTTCCACTTGTTATTCTACATTTTAAAGAGAAGGAAGAAGTCCCTGTCCTGACTAACTAAAATTCATTCTTTATTTGGCACTGTATTAAGAAGTCTACAGCTGCGCATTTTTGTGCTATCAGGAAATCCATTATTTTTCATGGTTTTGTTCCCTATCTGTCCAGGATAATGTATGCCATCCTGGCCATCCTGGCTGATAGCCCTAGCCTCCACCACTACTTTTATGACAGTTTCTTGAAGACCCATATTCATTCCATCATTTGCTGTTAATGAACCTGTCGCGTGTAGATATTTCTGCAAAAAGGCTCAATATGGCAATATGTGGCTGCCATACTTAATTTAGCATCTGCCTTGAACTTATCGATCTGCAGTCTTTTGGCTCATCCTGCATAGTTTCATGTAAGCTTTGTAGATGTTGAGAACAGCCTGTAGGAAAAGTTTTGTACCCTGTTTTGTAATGCCTTTTTCTGGTTGCAAATATTGAAGTAAAGACAAGAAACACTATGAATTTTAATTTCCTTCTGGTTCTAGTTCTTTTCTGTTCAGACATATGGAGGAGGTTATTGAATTTCTGATTCTGCAAGTTTCTCTTGTCATCACTTGAAAATGTTGTTAGTAATGGAAAAGCCCTGCTCGCTACAGGACATGCTGCCCAGATCCTTACCTAAGCAGAATTCAATTGATTGCATGCACTTCCCAAATATCCTTACAAGCTCACTTCATATATTTTTAAAGCAGTGAGGTTCTGCTAGTTCCCAGGAGACAGTGCTGCACAGCAGAGCATTTGCAGAACTCATTTTTTGTTCTGGCCTATCCTGTGGCTTGTTCACATTGTATGTTGTGTCTGCACCAGAACTGAGGGTTTAACCTGTCTAAATTTAAGCTGAAAGTCAAAATCACAGATCTCTTTCTTATTGTCTACAGAGCAGAAAATCTGCTGTTTCCTCAGGGAAGCAGAAGGGGGTAAAACTCTCTTCTACCTTTTAATCTCAAGACTGCAGGAAGCACATAGGGTTACTGTGCAGGTGAGAGCCCATACTGTGAGAAGCATTCTGTTGCCAATATTTCAAGATCCCAGATCAAAACGGGAATTTCCTTGGAGAAGCAAAATTAGCCAAGGACAAATCAGGGGTTTTGCCTTCTATTTAGCTTTGGCCAATGGAAAGGAGACCTCTGAAATATCTATCAGATAAGTTTTTTGCTACTCATGGGCAATATTCACTTCAACAGTGAATATAGTCGTTCCCAGTGGTTTAGGAAGGTTGCGGATTAGCTCTCACATGTATGACAGCAGATGAAAGAGCTTGGATCATGGTGAAGGTCTAGTCTACAGCTTGAAAGATTTGCATAAACTGGGTTTTTGTTGATCTAGATATCCGATTTAGACAAATGCTCTTATGCTCTTGTAACAAATCCACTTCCCGTAGGAAAAATTTTAAAAGGGTAACGAAAGTCCTTGTAGTCCAGTAAATATAGAACTGACTTCCCTACTGTCAGAGCATTAGCTCTGTATTAAGCAAACAACACAGGCATCAGCAGGCCTGTGACTGTCAAGCTTGATATGTCTGGTCTGTTTTGGATGGATTGGAGTTTTGGTTTAGCTTGCTTAGTTGCAACAATAGTTGTTTAATAACAAAGTGGCTGTCATCTAGTTTGTTTCAGTTCTGTTTAACTTTATAAAGCTGTGTGGAAGAATTCCTACCATTAACAATTTTGATGCTAGCAGGCATAACAAATAATTGTGCTCTGTAGGAGTGAATTACTTCTTCAGTATAACTATGATGCAGTGTAAAGGACTATGGGCTTGGGTTGACATCAGATACCTTACAGGTCTGGACAGAGGCCAATAAGCAGAGACTCCATGAATAGCCACCAGTCATCAGTTACTAAAAGAAATACAAATTTAGGAGCTGGACAAAGCCTTTTTCTGGGTAACAAAAAGGATGAATAATAACCGTCTAACACGTACAATGCACTGTATAAAGTGCATTGTATTAAGTGTATAAAGTGTATAAAAGTTGGCTGTAACATGAAATTATAGATCAGTAAAAAAAAAGCAAGATCTAAAATGCATTGAAAACCATTAGAAATATGTTCTCAAGTGGACAAAGGAGTGAGAAGGAAGGGAAAACTGTCAATAGTAACATCCTGTGTTTCTGTGATTAACATCACCCTCCTGCTGAAGACCTCAAGGGTTCTGCAAGCTTTCCTAAGCCCATGTGACCAAGCATGTTGACCTTAAGGCAAAAGAACAGTGCAAGGGTGGGTGTAACAGCAGAAAAAAGAGGTATTTAGTGGACATTTTGCTGGATAACAACTTTTAACTGGAGTACTGTTAATGAATTTGTTTTGTATTTATGGTGTGTTGCTATCTCAACAACTGGACTAATGGTAACAATTATGTGTTGCATTTTGTTTATATTTTAAGAATTTTTTAATTAGACTAATGCTAATGTCTTTGCTTGACTTTTCATCTGTAACAGGATACTGAGTTTAGCAAAAGACTTAAGAAAGTTGGATTCTTTAGTACTTGTGTTAGGGAGATGCAAAATGCTAATGCAAAGCGTTTTTGCCATAGGCTTGATCCCAACAAAATGAATTATTTTGTCCTTTTACTGGGGAAGTGTGTTTACTGTGTATCAGGACCATCCTGTTAAGTTTCTTTCTGCCTAGTTTAGTAAACTTGTACTTACAAACTTGTTTCCAAATTTAACTTGTGCTAGTGGACTCTTTAACAGATACATTTAAATTCTTTGGCTTTGGGAGTTAATGGTGGGGTGGGCGAACATAAAGTAATCTAGAAGTCTTGCTAGATTGATTTTTCTTTAGGAGTTTTATCTGTTATCCTGCCAACTTTTCTGAATAGTAACTGATTATCTCTTGCTGCTACATCAGAAATCACTCTTATTTGCATCCCTGCCTCTTCCAAACAGCAATTAAAGCTTAGATAAAGCCTGCATAAGTCAACCTTAAGGTCACTAGCATGGATAACTAAACTGTAAAAAGGCATCTGTCTTGCTGCATATATCTGAGTAAATATGTTCAGAAATACAAAACAGGGGGGTTATCAAGCTGCCAAGGTCTTAAATTTGTTACATTTTGTTAATCTGAAGGGAGGAAATGTAAGCTGTTTATGATACCACATGATGTGGGGTCCCCAGGTTTCATGCACATTGGAGAATATTCTGGAAAGAAACCATTTAAATTCTGGGTATGGAGAATACCTGCATTTTATAATTTCAGAAATCTATGACCTATCTATCCCATATGAAAATCTCTGTGTTATGGTTAGAGTTAACACACATATTTACACTAATTACTCCAGCACTAAACCTAGGCAGAAAAATACATTTCTATAAAATTATGCATGTAACAGTTATAGAGAGCTCCATAGGAAATGGAGAAGTATCTAGGAAAATAAATATACAATGTTTTAAGATTTTAATAAATGAAATAATTCAGTTTTGATAATGTTTTTGTTCAGAAATTGACACAAGTTTTTAGAAAATATTGAACAGAAAAAAAAGGAAAAATGTTTCTTTTGAAAATGAACATGAAAATTTTTTGTAAACAAGGAATCAAAAATTTATTTTAGGAAATTCAGGAAAAAAGAGTTGTTTGCAGTGCCTTTACAAGTGGAAAATCTACTGCTGTTGGTTACTTTAATGTTTACCATTGAAATAAAAAGGCTTACTCCCAGCTTGAATTTATCTGGTCTTATCTTTCTGACATGAGACATTTGTATGTCTATACACTACACTAAAAAACTTTCCTTTTTTTTTTTTTACCAAGAAGGACTCTTAAGCATCTGTTTGGTAAGAGAACAAACTGTCTTTCACTGTAAAGTTTGTAAAGCCCTCACATATATTTTTCCATTTATTCTGAATTCTTCCCAGCTTTTCAATACTTTAAAAGTCATGACAGACAGGATACAATATTCCAACATCTATCTCACCAGCTCCATACATGGAAGAAAAGTCTCATCTATTTGGCTGCTAACTAGTTTCTTATTTATTTTCTGGTGGCTTGTGTTAAGCCCTTGGTTGCAACATCACAACTTGAGGTCGCACTTAGTTATTCATCACAAACTCTGAATTCTGGAACTGCTTCACCAGGAGAGAGTCCATCTGTTCCTACCTGTACAGGTACAACTCCAGTTCTTTGTTCGGAGGTTTTTGACCTTGACATAGCCTTTAGTGTATAATTACATCTGCCATGTGTCTGCATAGTTTTCTCTTTCAGTTTCCAGTTTTCACATGCAGTTCATTTATGAAGTAATTCTTTTGTGTCTTAAGGTATATTAATTAACGTGTTACTCCAGGATTGTATCAGTGTAATACCAGGCAATTAGGGAATACCACGAAGAGGAAGTGTCCTTTGTGACCTTGACTAGCTCGTTAGTCATTATTCTTCAATCTTTGTAAGGTTTGGTGGGCTAGTTTTGGACTTTGGCGTACTCTGAAATTTCATTTTACTGCACATCTTACTTGAACAGCATACTTTTTTAATTTAATGTTTTAGAATTGTCCTATATTTGTTAATTTTCTCTGACTCTCTGTAACCTGATCCTCCAAAGAATTTGCAGCTAGGCTAAATTTTTGCATGCTGTGAGTAGTTCCTTTAATATGCCTGCACTCTGCTGACTTTACATCGTGGCAGATTTGGTTAAACAAGTGTATAAGTGTGGATGCGTAGAGCAGAACTTTCTTAAGCATTCCAATGTCTTCATTTTATTCACATTTTCTGCAATGGAGGATTTCTAAAAGAGGTTGATACGTCATGAACTTCAGAGCCTTCATTAATTTTACTTATCTTCTTGTATAGATGGTCTTGCAAGAAACTATGTAATAACTCAGCAGAGCTGAAGGACTGAAAGAGATTATAGTTCTGAACCCTTTGCCTTTGCAATTAAGCTTCTTGACTTAAATTTCAACAGAACTGAAAACTAAAAGATTACAACAAACTACCCAAAGCACGAAGACTGGCCTATCACTGCAATTTAAAAAGAACCCCCTTAAAAGTGGTTTTGAGAATAAATATGTTTTGTTCACAGAACACTATTACTGCATCAATACTTTCAAATGACATAGCAGCTATTCACAGAGCCTACACAGAATTAGAGTTGTATATAAGCATCACAATGGAGGCTCTGTAAACTGTATAGGGGCAATATTTTGCAGCTATACTGTCAATGCATCAGTTTAGGTAATAGAGGATCCATGCATGAACTTTTGTTTTCTAGTGATCTGGATATAAATGATCAAGAACCATGAGCAGAATGAATTTAAACGTGGGATCCTACCCCCTACGTGACTCTCCTAATATCCATACTACAGTGTCTGAATCCCACTCTTCTTTCTGTCTGGTGCAATGAATATTTAACCAGTTGCATTGAATGACTTTATATGGAGAATATTTAACTAAAATCACCTTGGCATAATCACTTTCTGGAGAAGTGAACAACATTAATTTTATTTTTTCCACTCTAAATTAAACAGTGAAGAGATTTTAGCTCAGGTCTCAATGTATGTCTTACAGTTAAATTTTAAATATCAGTATTGTGCTTAGTAATGGTTACCTTCAACACTTTCTTGCTTGTTCAAAACAGACAGGAAGATACCAGCAGTTGCAGGAAAACACTGCTCAGTTCATGCAGTTTAAATCAAATCATGATCAAAATGGTTTATTGATTTACCAATGACATGCAATTAACCAGCAACCAGTGAACTATATATTCAGGCTCACTATCAGCAATACAGCAGATACATGAAAATACGAGGTACATACGAACTATTAATAAACATTACAAATTCCTAAGCAACCTTGTAAACTAGCACCAAATAGTTCTAACCACCCCCTCCACCTCTGGCAGGGTGGGCTACCAGCACTCCCACTCTCCAAAGCGGGTGCCTTCCCTGGCTTGCACACCCCAGTGCCTGGAGAGGTGGATGCTCCTGCTCTCTGCTCCCCACCAACGCCCCGCCACAGGCACATCCGGGCTTGGGTCCTTGCCTGCTGCCCCTGCTCTGTCACTCCCCTTGCAGGGTGCTGGCTGCTGCCAGTGTCCCACGGGGCGGCTGCTCGACCTGTCTCTGCAGGGTGACTATGAGCTGTGCTGCATCGCTCCTCCGGTTTCCCATCCAAGGTCTCTTCCCACTGTTACAAATTTTCATACTTCATGATTCCTTTGAAGCTGTTGTTTCAAAAGTCTCCTTGAAGTTCCCCAGTTACACTTTAATCCAGCTGATGGTTATTTAGCTTGGTCAGTATTGGAGGAACGACCTCCCAGAGAGTTTGTGGTGCTCTGTTTGTGTCCTCTGCTCACACTCATGTTTCTGCCCTAACAGCTGGTCTTACCAGGGTTGTATGACCTAAGTTAGGGCCATGCAAGCACTCCCGTGACCAGCTAATGTGCAAAATCAAGACAAAAGACTCGTGTGTGTAGAACAAGGATAAAATGTCACCATTGGAGCACGTGGCAGAATTAATTTATCTGTTTTAGGGAACACGAACTGAGAAGCCATCAAATACAAAAGCAGTGATGTGTAAATTAAAAAAGATTATTACCTGCAAAAGAATGGTCAGGATCAAGAAATCTCCTAAAATACCAACTGGTCAAAACAAATGTGATTTGACAGAGTCACTTACCATGTACTAGAAATGATTACAGTTCCTATTGATTATAATGAAATAAAAGTGGAATATTTCCTATATAATTTGTGTGAGAAATTATCTTCAACTTATGAAGTGGGAACAAGCTTCGTCACTGCATGAACAGTGAGTAACCACTCTAGTCTGTCATCTTTGTTTCTTTTCCCTCCCAGTATTTAATATTTTCAAGCAATTGTTCTAATACAAATATGGGTTTTTTTAAGCAATCAGTTTTTTTATATAGATCTCCTTTTTCCTTGTCAGGGAACTATCTTGTTGATGAAGTACAAGAAAATAAGAAAAGATCAGTAGGAAAGCTTATATTTGAATACATATTTTAAGCAAAAACGCCAAATTGTCATTTGTCATTATGCTGGCAGCATTAGAACTGGACTACAATATTTGACAAAACAGATTGGCATTAGAAAAGTTTAATATGTGGATTTTTTCCACAAGTGTACATTCTAGATTCTGTAAAAATTTTGGTGGAATTGGAATCTCTTGCTGAGGATGAAATTTCTTGTAAAAATATATGAGCATACCCACGTCAGTGTTGCCTGTTGGTCAGATAAGTGCCAAGCCCAAGAATTTATTCTGCTTTATTCAGTGCAATGACCATCATACACTGTCCGTAGCTGTCCATTTTTATTAGCTACATGTAAACATCCCACACACATTGTGCTTACTTCATAGTGGCTTTAGTGCTACAGAGACTGGAGGAAAAGAAATCAAGCCAGCCTTTGGAAGGTCGGATACAGCCAGCTCGGGGGCAGTGGGAAGGAGAGCAGGTTCGTGGCCCGTAACCTCCTCCCCACCACTTGGCACTGTGCATGCTCTGCACTGCTAATGGAGGGATTTCTTCCTTGTTACATCCACCTTGCCCCTGTGAAATCTGCAACTGACTGTATATCCACATACATCTCAGGAAATTAAGTATCAATAGCTGAGATGAACCTGATGCTGCTTCTTTCTGTATGCAGGGACAGGGATTGGTTGTTATATTGTTGTTTACAGGAATTAAAATTAGAAGCAGCATTACAAATGAACAAAAATAACAAGTCCTTTCAACTGCTTTGGAGCTATACTTCTGGAAACAAGGCTTTACAAGAATGAATAAGATACCAATTTAATAATTACTGTAATGTGTTGAAAAGCAGAGGAATTTGGGAAAAGGGGAAAAATGTTTTCTAAATATTGCTTCTTTGAAACTTGAAAAACTAGATATAACTACAATAACAGTTATTAGAAGAGTTAGAAAATGGTAAGAACACGCTTTTATTACCCACACTCCCCTTTTTCTTGTAAAGAGAAAAATTCCTTTCCTATTTTTAAAGGAATAATTATTATTTCTTATTTTTAAAAGGTTAGTTGATTCAAATAAGAATCTGCATTCTGCTGATGTAATTAAGTCAGAAAAACACAGCCAAATGTTTGAATTTTTTTTTTATCTTTAAGGGAACTATTTCATAATTCCTGAAAGCGAGAAAGTTGCAATTTTGTCTCTTATGTAACTTTATTTAAATATATACAGATATCATCCTTCTGAGTTTTCCAAATTTTACGATCAAGAAAACTTTGCTTTGGATAGAAGGTGATTTGAATTTCCTTGGCTGTCATTACTCTAATCCTTACTTTTGTGTCTGTATTTTAGATAAGGTCAATGCAATGGTTTGTTCCTAAATGTGACATGTAGGCCTTGGCTAACATGCAAGCTCCCACCCAGCCCCTCGCTCACTTCCCCCGTTTGAAGCGGACTGTTAGTGGCACAGGGCAACCCCTGACCTCCTCCCACAGAGACCACTTCTGCAGCCTCCATGCTGCCAAACCTTAACATCCCACTCCCAATATCTGCTAAAGCTATGAGCAAATTTTCTACACAATTGTGAAAAATATCTATTGATACACAGGAAGAATAGTTGAGTACTATGGATGGACATGTTGAATAAGATATTTGCGATAAATTAGTGCAAATGCAGAAAAAAGATTACTGCCAAATACAATTCTTTGTGCCAGATTGCACACTCTGTATTTTGCTTGTAGATTTTGTGTGTTTTCATGCAGGGCAAAAGCTGGAAAGAATTTCAAGGCAGCAGAAACTTCAGGATAGACTAGTCTGCCGTTGCTCCTTATTCCAAGAAAATTAACAAAATTTAACTGTATCCTTTGTGTCTTAAGTTTGGGAGTCATTAGTTATCCCTTTTTTCAGTGACACTGACAAGTAAATCTCAGGCTAGGCTTTAGTACCCACTTGAAAATAGTCCTGATTATGTTCCTACCTGTATATTCTCTTCCCTCTTTCACACTTATTAAATCAGCATACATTTGACTATTCCTTTACATTAGTGGTAATTAAATTTACAGCATGACTGTGTACTTTTTCCATTTTAGTAGGCTGACATGTTAGAAGATGACAGAAAAGGTATAGAGGATGTACATACTAAGTCATGTTTTCATATCCTTCTTTCAGAAGACAGAACGTATATGAAATGGTAAATGAACTGTCTGCCTCAAGTCCTAACATTTGGGGAGAGATTCTTCAAAAGTACAAATTGACCTTCAGGCAGGATATAATTTCCAGTTTTCAATGTATCTTGGAAATGTTTGTTCTAAAAGATTGCTTGAGCTGGCCAGAAGTCTGCAAATAAACAGCAGGAGCAAAACTGTCTCGGTCTTTCCCTCTCACTCATAAAAGTGAAATACAGGCTGGACTGTGCTACCTTCAACCAGTGGGAGGAACTGTATTTCAGGCTGTTAATGAAAGGCTCAGAAAAGCAAGGCCTGGGCATAGCTGTCTTCTCATACTGTAATAATTGTACTAAACTACAGTCTGGCTTCTCCCACTTTCAGGGGCCTTAGACTGCCAGGGTGCAGGCTGTCTCTCTTAAAACCTGTTCTGTCTCAGACTATGACCCATGCTGTGTCTCCTCTTCCACAGGAGTAGAAATGTTAGAGATGTGACAAGGTAACTGGCCATTGTCACCTCACTGTGAAATCACAGTGAAGGTCACATGTCTGCCGTCATCTCTGTGATATAGCTGATGTCAATGCTTCTTCTCACTGCTGATTTATCTCATTTGAAACTGCAGTGCCTGGCCTCCCTGAGGACTTGCAGCAAGGTAGCTAATGCATGTATTATAGTATAATCTCACTTTTTTTTGACAGCAGAGACAAAGCTTGGAAATTATCTATTTAAGAGAGCAGAAGACATTTGAACTTCTGTCCTTTCTGGGAGTTTTTACTAAAGTAGAGGACTGTTCATTTTGTAGCCAGCGTTAAGAATCTTATGGTAAAGGCTGCCAGGAAATTGCTTTTCAACTAGTGGGCAAAGTCTCTTTTGCAGTGAATCTGGCTCCGTAATGAGAAATTATTCTAGATGTATAGCTTGCAGTTTCTGTTATAAAAATATTTTCAGGCAAGAATCTGCTTTTCTTCAGAACGAATCTGTTCTTGTGGCTTTATGGTCAACTGAAATCATAAACCAATGAGAAGCATCACAATTGTTAGCTAAGAAAAAGAATTACGGTATCATTCTGTCAAACTTAGACAAGGGACAAAAATTTTAAGTCATGGATTTGAGCAGAATTGTTTCCAAACAAATTTTTTTTTGAGTGCCCCACGAAGCGCGAAATTCTCCTTTGTGCTGCTTGTGGAGGGATATGCCAGTAGGCTAATATTCACCAGGAACTGATAACAGAAAAAGATTCCAGTCGTGTGAATATTTGTTCACTCCTGTTGATTTAGCAAAACTGGCAGTTGCGTCATGTTTTATCATGACACATCAGGCTGTGTCACAAGACAAAGTAAAACGTCATAAAACCAGTTGAAAGCAACTGTCATGTACAGCAACAAATGTAAGGAGACATTATTTGGCTTTGAATGAGGAGTTATGGGGTAAAAGGCACCACTATCTCCAAATTTTCTTCAGTAAGAAATGCCTTGCTCCTAACACTTGAATCTTATTGAAAGTTGTATGACTTTCTGCTACTATATTTTACCTTTTTAATTATTCTGTGTGTTTCTCCATATTAAGTTGTATTAACTTTATGACATAATACAATTTAGCCCAAACTTATGAATCTTTATCAGAGCAGTAAGTGCACTGTTCACACTAATACAGCTTAATACCACAAAAATCTGCTCTGTTAGGAAGATGTTTTCAAGGGAATAGGTGGATGTTAGGTAAATAGTTTACTCTGATTCCCAGGGGGAATCGTAGGCCTCATTGCACATTTCTATTTTGGTATATTCTTTTTTTTGGAAATATTAGTTATAAGCCTAAATCAGAAACTTAAACTTTTTAAGCCTTTAATTTCTATTTGGAAAAGAACATAAGCATATACTTCAAGTATGTGCTTATGTCTCATTTGCTTTACTGTTGCCTGAGACTCTGCTTAATCTGCCTGTTGAACAGATGACCTCTTTATGAACTGTTTTTGTACTAATACCACAAACATGCAGGTGCCTATTATGTTAGATGAATGGCACAATATGTCATCTTAAAGATAGGTTCCTATCACTTTTAGTAGGTTGAGGCCATATAGATCCTTGGGTTTGGCACTAGTATACATGGGTCTGCAGAACTGCAGCCAGAGTTTGTGAGGATTAGTTTTTTATAAATGATGCGACCCTCCCCATTCCAGGTATTGCAGTATGTCCTATGAAAGCAGGTACCTACTTTAAAGGGTACCTTTGGACTGTGTTCAGTCCCATAATGCAAGGCTAAAGGAATTTTTTCTTTTCCTAAAAAGACAATAATAGTTGAGAAAACAGATCTTGCTAATCTTTACGTTTCAATAATACTCAAGTATTTTTTCAGCATAAGTATTTCAGGTACTATTTTTTCAACTGACTTAAGTAAAAGGTGAGATTTGGCAGATGACAGCTAGTTTTAATGTTTAAATATTTGTTTGAAATATGGACTTGCTGTTCAGTTCTGTGATGCTCTTATACTAGCTGTATATCCTGGGAGTGTCCCTCTCGTTGTTTCACTCTGTGACATGATGTGAGACCACAATCCCCCATAACTTCAAAAACCACATGAGAACTGTATCCTTCTCTTAGTAGAGATGCATCTTTTCTCCAGAACGGCTACTCAGTCTTTTGTGAGTATTTGAAAACAATTTTGGTTGAAGGTTATTATTCAGTATTTCTAGGTCATAGTTTCCTATAACAAAAAGGGTGTGGAGGAGGCCTTGAGACTATTTCCAGAAAAAATTTCCTTCAAGCAACATCCACCAAATGTTGAACATTTGTTCTTTATGTAATTAGTAGGAGGGAGGGGAGAAGGAAAGTGGCATTTTTCTCTGAGTGTGGATTACTTACAGACATTCTGTTTCCTAGTACTGGGGTCTTGTGGTAGCTCTTTTTTTCCATTACCCTACAGCTATTCTTTAGATGATGTGCCAATGTCTGTCACAATTTCTCCTGTGGGACAATGGTGTCTTAATATTTTAGCAACAGCACAGCGATGTAATTATCTGTAAATAATTTAGCATGTATTTCATCCATGTGGAAGCTACCCAGTCAGTCAAAGAAAACAACTTCCAACATTTCCTATCAAAGTTTCAGCCTTCTGCAATATGCTTTTTGTCATCTTTGGCTTCTCAGAATCATTCATTAGGTATTTTCTTTGACAAATATTTGGAACATCAAAACCATCTTACATTGCTGGGGACACATTCAGACATGATGTGAATGAGTGTCTTCTGAGAAATTTGTGATTTTGCACCTGTATACCTCATAACTGAATGCTGTGGGCCTTTTAAATATTTCCTATATTCAGGAAGAACATATGCAACTATTAATTACAGGTTTTTAAAGATAAGACTATTAATTACGCTGGTTACATCTTTTCTTCTCTCTGATCAAGCAGTCATTCAAAAATTAATTTTCATCAGCTTCTTCAGTTTCTTGTTTTTTTTTTTTCTTAGCACTTTACCATGAGAGTTTCTTAAAATGAGAATGAGAAAAAGAATTAAAACTTTCTTTACCTCACAGGCATTCAGAAGGAGAAAGATTTAGTTCAGCTGACACTGACTTCCATGGGGTTCAAAAGAACTGGATTAGATCTGTGCTGAACATTAGTGATAGTTTATTCATGTTTGTTTTGTGTGCTGTCTGCTTGTGGTTTACCTAAATTCTAAATATTCTGCCTCAAAATAGGTGAGTCCATGTGAGTAATCCCAAGGAATACAAAGGCATTATTCCTGTTTGGTGAGACTGGGATGCATGTAGTTCTTTCTAGGGCCAAGGTTAGAAAAAATATTTCAGTCTAGGCCTTGTCTTCTTGCATGCAAAGAGTTTGCCACTCTCTGGACAGCATATATATACACGTATAAATGACATGTTTGATTCGTGTTTGACAAAGTTTGAAATGAGAAGTTTCCAATATGTATTACTTTTTGTTAGAAGAGGAGGTGGATTCAGCTGTCTTGAATGGGGCCACAAGTTTCACTTAAGCTTGTGAAAGACTGCGTCTTTTCCTGAATATGTGTGTTTAGTGAACAATTTATGCATAATCTCACTTTACACAGCCTGAAAGGTCTCCCTGTGATTCTGAAGTCAGAATAATATGAAGAGTAGTCTCTGCAGTCCTCAGAAAGAAAATCTGTCTGTGTGCACACAGCTATAACAAGGATACTCATTACCTAGAGCTGACATAAGCCATGAAAACGTATGCTTAGGAGGGATATATTTGACACAGCATAAGTTCTAGCTACCTTTGCCTGGAGACAGATAACTGAAGAGTTATCAGCATGTCTAAATGTATGAGTTTCACTCGCATCAAATGAAGTGGGAACAACAAACTTGAAAATGTTTGTTTACAGTCTGCATTTTGTGTTTGCACTCTGTCAAAAGTATAAAATATTTGAAACCAAGTTTTCTTGTTAGTAACACGTGACCACCATTACTAATTATTGAATGAGTTTCCTCTGCTTTGGTATTATTACTACAAAAAAAAAAGTACTTTCAGCAACCAAAGGGAAGTTACATTGAGCTGTCTGAAATGTATTAAGCATAACACTTTTCTGAGCATAGAAGATTGAAAGATAGAGGGCCAGAATGTAATATTACAATGGAGTCACATAATTTAGAACCCATCTGACTCTCAAATGTCATCTCCTAAAGAGCTGATGGAGCAGTAGCAGTAAGGATTCACAGAGATATCAATGTGGTACTGCAGACCATACTGGAGACTTGAAGTCATAGCTTTTGTGCAGGACATTTTTTAGACATGTTTGAATAATATTTGTGAATAATATATGAGATCATTTTTCCCAGTGAATCATCAAATGCATTATTAACCAACACATATTATTCAATCCAATTTTTAGATGTTGAAATAATATTATGTAAATACATTAATCTAGATTTTTTTCTCCTTTTGTCTGTGCTTTTTCCTTTAGCTAAGACAGGTCCTACTAAATTTTGTTTTACCAAAGGAAGTATTTAGTTCAATTTGTTCATGTTATACTGTTGTTATGCATTCCTATTACCCACATGGGAAATCACTGTAGTGTAGTTAGTGTGCTGTAAATTCACACCTGATCTTAACCTATAGTGATGTAACTCAGGAAAAAGCCCAGTAAGTACATATGTTTTTTTCGCAGAGGTTTTAAATTTAAACCATGGATATTCTTTCTGGTTCCTTTGGCTGCTCAAAATAGCTGGATTTCATTAGACACATGCTTTAGTTTAACTGTCAAGTTATGTGTGATTTGAATAGAAAGCTGACTATGGAGTTAACTAGGCTGGATCTATAATTAGTTTTCTTATTATTTTATTATATCAACTCACAATATATACTAGCATGTAGTCTCCAATAAAAATTTAATGTTACTGAAGTATACAGTCTTTAAAAATATGTTTCTTGACCTGGGTGTTTTATGGATGTATAGATATATAACTTATGTGATAAATGGAGATATAATGAGGAACTTTGACTACTTATAGTTTTTATAATTCAGGCAGCATCTCCTTCTGTCTGTTAAGATGCATAAAGATTATAAGGATTTGAGACTGGAGGACAGGTTTTCCTTGTGTGTGAGTATATTGACAAGTGCTGTGGAGCCCTGATAACTGATATGCCCTCGATAATCTAGTCTAATTGACATCTTGGACATTTTTGAATTACCCCATTGCCAGCTGCATTGGCAAGGGGTTGCTAAATGATAATATGCAAATCTTGTTTCCAGAGCTCAGCTGAAACAAAGTATCTGTATTATGGAGTACGCTTTGTGAGGAGCAAAGTCTTACTAAACCATGGAACGGTGAAACTCAGATGCTCTCAGTATTGGGTAGGGAATGCATGACTGTTGGGGCCATGCCATCATACAGCTATTTCTGCAATTGTGCTGTCCTGTTTTGAATATATCTCCACAGAAAAACAATCCCCACCAATCCATTCAGTAAACTGTAGAAATAGTGAAGCCTAGTTCCAACCAGCGGATGTCCAATGTTCTTAACTGTCTTTCATCGCAACATTTCTGGATCCTCTCTCTCCCTTCTACTGCTCTCACTGTGGGAGTGGGACATCCTAGAACAATGTGCCTAGGTTTTTTTTTTTATATTGTGACAGATAAGTAAACTGTAGAATGAAATCAAGCTACACAATTATGAAAAAGCAAGGAGACAAAAACAAGGTCACGTATACCTGTCTACCTGGCTTCAAATAGGAAACATTATCTTTGAGCTGTACATACATTCCAAGAACACCGTATTGTAATAACTGTATTATTATACACTGTATTCTGGATTCATGGAAGTGTTCTAGCACATTTGGTAGAATCACTGTTCTATCTATTTAAAAGTCAAAGACGTGTAGTGTGTTAATAGGATTACAGCAGTGAGGACTGAGCAGAGCTTCTAGTAGACAAAATACTTAGAAACTTTATAGCCTCAGACATTGTCCTTGTTTCATACTTACCTGTTCATAACTTCTCTGTGTCTGCTACCTAATCCGGGGCTCACTGGAGTCAATATAAAATTGCCATGGACATTAGTAAGAGAAGGATTTCCTTTGTATGAAGAAGATTATACTTAATTTGGAAAAAAGGTATTCAGCAATAGAGAAAGTGAGTTTCAATCGGAAAAGTAAACTGGGTCAATGTGCTGTCAAAAATCCCATTCTCAGCAAACAGTAACTGCAAAAAAAGATCTAAAAATTACCTTTGTAGATTTTATTGTGAATAAAATGCATTATCAAAACCTGATTGAAATCACAAGATAGAAGATATAACATGAAGCTGATCAGAACTAACATGTCTGTACAGATGCAAGTGTAAAAGTATCGGCTCACTTGTTCTGTCTTTGCTTATTTACTTCAGTTTGTAAAGATAGGGGTGCAATTTCTGAACATTTTAAATAAAGTGATGTTACTGAAGTTTTAAAACAAAAAAACCTCAGTAAAGACACTGAAAATGAAACAAGGTGTCTTGGGAACATGATTTAGGGGGTAAAATAGTACAGTAGAGGTGTCAGTCAAAGTAAGCAGACTTATTAAAAGCATAACAGCAAACTTTCCTGGTGAGAAGTATAGATAGAAAATACACTGAAATATCTATGTGACTATATCAGATCACTTTTAGGACTTGGAAAGACAAAAAGAAATTGCACAAGAATGGAGGAGTTCTGAATGTAAGGTAACAAAACACGAACAGTAGAACAATCAGATAGGATAACTCACAAGAAATGGTTTTAAGACATAAAAAAAATAAGAAAAATTTTGCAAAGAAATTGAAAGAACAAAATACGTTACTAATCAGAAAGGAGAGAAAATAGTGGATGGCATAGTGAAGACAGATGTATGCTGTTCTTTTTCTTAAGTATTTGTAAAAAGATCCATGGCAATTGATTTTTAAAATGGTGCTTCTGAAGGGGCATAGGAAGTATAATAGAAAAAGAGTAGGTTAAATAACATGTAGGTAAGTCAAATGAAGGCAAGAGTTAAGGTGAAACCTTCCTCTCATCAGTGTTTCACAGAAGTCCACCTACAGTACACAAAAATTATGTGAAGCAATTTTGGAATCACAAATGTTTTTTCATATGGATTCTATAATTGGTGAGTTCTAAGAACTAGAGCAGGTCAAATAAATCACTTGTTTTTGAAGGTGGGTAAGTGTGAGATCTGAGGAACAACAGGTTACTCCCGACCTAGATGTCTGGGTCTTCCATGGAGACAAACGATCATGCAATTTATGAGACACTACTTGGGGTGACTTTCAGTAATGGGACTTTGGGTCAGATGGATTCTGGGCTGACCACAAGTGGGAAAACAAAGACTTGATCTTTTTGTGTCTGATGCAGGTTTATTATTCCTTTTGACTGTAATACTGTCGTGGTTTAGCCCCAGCTGGCAACAAAGAACCACACAGTCACTCTCTCACTCCTCTGCCCCACTCCCTGGTCTTCCTCATAACATTAGGTAAAATTATTAATAGGCTTGAAGAGATAGTGCCCAAGGTACAAGCATGATAGCAATGCCACATAAAAATACCAGCTTAACTTTATAGCCAGTGATGTTATCATATCATAAGTCGACATTACACAGTATAACAAAATGCTAATCCTGATCATTTTCCCAGAGGTGATAAACAGCACCATAGGGAAGACACATAGCAAGTAAGGATTTTCATAACACATCCATATGACCAAATAAGACAACATTGTGACCAGTGACTATTTAACTAAGGTACTAAATGTGTCTAATAAGTTATAACCAAGTTGTTTTAACATACTGGTTAGACCTGCTGTTATTCCACGCCTTCAAGCTCCATGTTGGGCACCAAAAAGGACTGCTGTGGTTTAGCCCCAGCTCGCAACAAAGAATCATGCAGTCACTCTCTCACTCTTCTCCCCTCTTTGGTGGGATGGGTAGGAGAATCAGAAGGAAAAGGCAAAACTCACGGGTTGGGATAAAAACAGCTTAACAGAACAGCAAAGGAAGGGAAAAATAACAATAATAATACAGATAAAAAGAATATACAGAGTGCAGTTTTCTCATCACCTGATGCTCAGCTCATCACCCAATGCTCAACTCGCTCCAGAGTAGCAAATCACCCTGCTCCAGCCAGCTGCCCCACATAAATATCGAGCATGACCTCACATGGTATCAAGTATCTCATTTGATTGGCTAGTTTGGATCAGCCCAACTGGCTTCTTGTGAATATTAACTCTATCCCAGCCGAACCCAGGACAAACACATAGTGACTCTCCTAGGGAACTAGTTTCCCTAGATGAACTCTTATTGGCTCTTCTGTCTTACCGTGCTTGGTTAGTAATATCACAAATAGTGTCATGATACAGAGACCTCTAGATAGGGAACATTTGTTAAAGATAAGAGCTATGTCTATGAACTGGAATAAACCTCTGAATAGGACTACTGGATCTAAGTTTCAGGTTACGAACTGGGGAATAAAGGACTGTTAGTCAGATAAATGCCCACAAGATGAAAAGTCTGGTTTATGGTCAGTGAAGAGCAAGATCAAATCTAGACAAATGAAGGAAGCAAAATGGTGATATTCACCTTTATCCTTTTCAATTTAATTTGATTCTTAGTATTTCATTCTCATACTGTACAATTCTCTGTCCTATCTGAATAACATCCACAATCAGTGTAGTAACACACCTGTGTTACTTCATCCACTCCCCAAAGAAAGAACAAAGAGAAAAAAATTATGCTTTGGAATGTGCTTATTGTAGTATTTCTAGACAGATGTGCTACTGGAGAAAAATTCTATTCAGTTACAGTCATTAACTGGTACCTCAAAATAATAATGGAAAGAACTGATTATTGAAGATCAGACTGGAAGCATGATTTCTTGTGTACCTCCCCAACCCTCACTACACTTAGAGACTGAAGACACAGATCTATTGTACTAAAGCAATAAACTGTGTATTAATTCAGTTTTCTCTTTGCTGCAGTTATGTGTAGATCTTGTGACCAGATTTCAGAAAGAAATCTACCTTACAGTGGGTTCGTTCTGGACACTGCAAATATATTAATATTTAATTGGTGATAGTTGTGCCTTTTCTTCATATTAATCATGATACACTAATAAATTTCTAACTGTGACTGATAAAGGATTAAAAAATATTTGCCATAAGTGAAATATTTTCTGATTTAGCCATGTTAAGTTAAAATGATAAGAACCCCCCCAAATATCAATTCATTTATTTGCTTATGCCACACCCATTCATGTGCTGTCTGTGTGCACAAAAAAATCAATGTTTCTTTTAATTATTTCATCCAGTTCTAGCTGACTTGTGTTTTATTTAACATTAGTATGTGTGTATGCCAATATTTCCCCACTCCATTTGTATTCTTTTACTCTTGTGTTAGGTTTTACGCTTGGTAAATGTTTTATATGCATGTTCTTATCTTACCTTTTATGTTAAATCAAGTGGGACTTTGTAGCTGTATATTTTTCAGCGGTCAAAATTTGATCTTTAGGGAATACATATTCAACAGAATTCTTTAGTGAAACCAGAAAAACTAACTCGGTGTAGAATCATTATTAGTTCTCTTTTCCACTGTACTGTTTTAAAGTAAAACTGAGTCTGTACTTACACCTGCTTCTGGTGTATAATCAAAGTAAGTCACATGTTGTGTACAGAAGCTAATATAAAATTAGGATTCTAATAGTACATACTTACATACTACAGGTAAAAAGACCTCTCAGGTTACTATTCTTCTGTAGTTTAGCTGCCTTTAAATCCACCAAACTGTTCCAGTAAACACAAATTATTTAAAAAAATATTTTAGGACATTTAACTGACAAGCAGCTGAAGTCTGTCAATGATTACAGTGAAGACCACTGGAAGTCTGTCAAATCAAGTATCCAATAAAAGAGTGATTTTGCTTGTATACCTACACTGTACTGATTTTTGAATGTATACAGAGTAGAAAGCTTAAGGTAGCTCAGCCTCTGCGGGAATCATTTTTCTATTAATTACAAGCTGTCAGAGTTAAGTTGATTAGACCTCAAAGGAAGACTAGAGATTTTTATGGTAATTTCTTTCCTGTGGTTATCAAAACTACTGTAAAGCAGTTTGCCCACACAATACATAGTCCGAAAAAAATAGATTGTGTGCCAGATTAAACTAAGCGTATAGAGGACTTAATGAATTATGGCGTTAAACTTGAGCTGTTTTCTGTTTCGTATTTTTACTTTTCTATTTTTCAGATTCAGCATATTAAATTCTTAGGGGGTCACCCTGTCTGTCTCATTTCTGTGGCCTGGATTTAGTTGAATCAATCCTAATTGAAATTCTGCACAGGTCTGGTATTCTGTGGAGATTGCAGATGAATGACAGTGCAGTGGCAGGAAAGATAAATATGCTGGCAAATGAGATCCAGGCTCTCCACAGAGGATGGAATAAATTACTTTGCCAATACAGTGGAGGTAATATGCTGGAGAAAGAAAGTGAAATTGAAGCTAGTTTAATACAAGGTTTGTTAAAGAAAAAAAAGAAACCAACAACACAGTTAAGATTTACTTAAAATACTTATTTGTGGTATGTACTGCATTTAGTCCACTTCTTCATTTCTTTTGTGTTGTGAATAATGATCACTGCATACACTTTAATTTCATTTATGCAGACAGCAGCTTGCATGATTTGAATTCATGCAGCATTCTGTGTGTAGCTCAAGGCCCGGTAGTAACTGTGGTATAGCATATTGATTAGTAATTTGATAAATATATAAAATGGCACACTAAGTTGAAGGTGCTTAATGCAAAATGTATTTAAATGACCTTGGCTAATTAGCGTGAATAGCTTTGAGGCACTGCTACCTGAATGAAAGACATTTTGTGAGTCCAGAGATTTAAGAGATTTCATGACTGGATGAGCAAAACTTAAACCAAGGGAAAAGAGCAAACATTAATTTTCATAGAAATTAAGGTGAATTAGATGACCTAATAGAACATTTTCAATTTTCTTGCAGGAGCTGTACTATTCCTTTTAGCATATTGTCTGTTACTTCTTCCAGTCTAAGTGCTAAATTTCTTAAATAACCAGGATTTCAGTACTTTCCTCAGAATAATGTATTAGAATCTAACGGATCAGAAAGTATTTTCTAGTATACATCCAAAATTATCCTTTTCTTAATGTCAGCTATTACTTCTTCAGGTAGTTACGGTCTGTTGTGCCACTTGAAATATTTCCTTTCCTTTGTGCTTATGTCCCCCTGCAATATGTAGTTACTGTATTTTACCTTTTATCCTTAGTAATCACTTAGCAAAATTATATAAATTAATCTCCTTTAATCTCCTCTCAGAAGTCACTTTCTTCCATTACCTAACAACAGCATTTACTTTTGTCTTTTCTTCAGCTAATTTGTGCATATTAGTGATGTGTCATGGTGCTCCAGACAGGAGTGCTAATCCAGACTGAGATAAACTTTGCCATGCATAAACTCTGATATCCATAGGACCTCTTCACTGACCGTTTCCAGTCTGATGTTTCATCCTGTAGTTGAGTTTGTTTTTCCTGGTCACACTTGAAACCTCCTTTTATCACTACTCCTTTTCTTCCCGATGAGATTGTTTTTAATCCTTAATTTTACTGGAAGTGCTAGCTCATGGTTCTCTGAGTTCAATCTCACTTTATTTTCAGTCTGTGTTATAAAAAGGGTGTTCAGAGATAATTCAGCACAGACCTAAGTGAGCATGACTCAATGAAATCACTGGAGGCTGCCTTGCTAATAAGGAGTACATCTTACTCAGCAAGTAGAAGACAGGTGTCTGGGATAGAAGCAAGAATGGTAACTTTGATTTGAACAAAGCTTCCCGTGTGAAGGAAACAAAATCTGCCTGACAGCTGGCTAGCGAATGTGTACAACCTCATATTTGCCTAAACCAGATAGGTATTGCTATAAGTTTGTGTAGCACTTCCATTATCTAGGGTGGCTGGGAAAGAAGAACTCTAAGAGGTGAAAAATGTTTCCTGTACAATTAGACAAAATTTCATTAGTTTTTGATTCTGATTTTGACTAAATCATGCTACTTTTACTCATACTGGTTATATTAGTTTTCCGATTTAGGAAGACCTCATGACCTGAGCCTGTCTTTGTGTTTTAGTTCTTATGCAGTATCACTCTGTTTCTACTCTGACATTTATGTGATAGCTAGTTGAAATTATCAGTATTTAAATTTTTTTTTCTCCAAAAATGATGAACATCTAAAGTGAATTAATAGAATAATTCACTGGATGAGATAACTGCTGGAATATCTCACAGTTAGAAGAAAAAAAAGGTTTTTCAATTGTCGCAAGGCTTTTTGGTGAATTATTTTTCAATGGAAATATTCCATACAAAACAAACTGAAGAAAACTTTTTGAAGTGATATCCTGCAATATTGTAACAACAGTTGTTCTTACTGACTTTCTCTCTTGTTTTTTTTTTTTAACCAATTCTAAAATATATTTTCAAAGTGTTACTACAGAATATAAAGGACAATGGGTACAATGTTAAATAGTTATTTTCCTTCTGCTCATCTTAGCTTGTTGGCTGGAAGCAAGACCCTTGCTTTGTCATTATTCTGCTGTGTTTTTTGTTACTTACAGAAACATGTCCATTCACTGGCTTCCAGAAATTAAGTGCTCCAATTTACCACAATAACATGCTAAAAGGGCTGTGTTACTTTTCTGTTTCTTACTGGTTCCCTGCCCATAGATAAAAATGCATTTTTTTCCCCTCCAAAACAACCATGTGAGGTTTTGCTTCTTTGAGAAGACTGTTTCTTTACTGGTTAAGATATGGATAGCATACACAGATGAACCATCCTTAGTGTATTGTTTTTCACTGTAGAATAAACTGTTGAGCATTACAACCACTTGGAAAGTCATACTACCTTGTCTATCATAATTCATAGGTGACCATTTAGTTATATCCTTCACTGGTCATACACTTAATACACAGAATAAAAATTGTCTGGGCATAGGCAACCTTATAGCAATATAGTTGCATCTGTGCTGTATGGTTTTTGGTAAAAAAATGAACTCTCTACTAAAATACCTTACTTGCACAAAATCTTGGTTTTGTGGTTTCTGAACATTAGGAACACAAATTCTCTTGGCTTTCAATGGAATTAAAATTATATATGTGTTTTTGAAAACATGCATAACGCTGTTACTTTCCCTGTAAAAAATGTTCAAGAATGAAAGCATTAGTAAAGTTCACTCGGTTGGTGCATTTTTATTTTCTATAGCTGGTATGCTCTGATCTTGTCTTGATTTTCCAGCAAACCTTTTTCCAGCACCACCTTAGAGACATATACTTGTAATATCCATGTCTATTCACTGACTTTGTGTGTGTTACTTACAATCTGTTATTACTACCTCTTGCATAACACAGATGCTTGAAGAAATATTTTCCTACCAGATGAACAGAACAACCCAGGAATAAGATTTTTTATTAATTTACTCTCATTACTTTTCTATCACTTTCTTATTATGAAAACATATTTTGCTTAGTTTTCATATGCACTGGCATTAGTTATGTTGTGACTGATTTTAGTTTTAATTACTGGAAGGCTTTATGTTTTATCTTTCATAGTTTGCTCTGAAAAAACTTCAAAGTCTCTTCATGGGATTCCCCTATAAACTTATATTTTATTAATTAAATAGATAAATAAGTCCTTAAAATGAAATCTTAACAATTTAATTCTTCTTACAGTAAGATATTAAACTACAGAATCCTGCTAATTTTGTGTTTTAGAATAAATTTCTCTTTAAGTCAGCATACTCATCTGAGAAGGTGCAGTTTTGCCATATTAAAATTTTTTGCAATTAGGAAGAATATCTAATTGTTTCTCATCTGCCCACTGGTAGAGGTGAGTGTATTTGCAAATAGGCCATGATATTTATAAAACCAGTCATTTAAAATAAAAGTATGTGAACATTAGAGAAATTAAAATAATAAAGGGAAAAAGTGTGTGAAAAGTGTCTAAAAATGATCCTATCCTAATTTAAAATTACAGTTCCTACATAAAAGTTTGGGTTTTTTGTCAGATATTGCTGGCTGATATCAAGAAAAAATTTCTGACAAAAATAAGAAAACTGTACTTGAAAAGATACTGTGATTTCATGGTATTTTTTTTTCTGCGGTCCCCTGTACTACCACTTCTCTGTTGGAGTAGCCCCTCTCTACCTAGTTTGTTTCCTGTGATGTACTAATAGCTTCTGCTTTGTTGGGGAGAGGGACGTACAGGTCTTGACCCAGTAGATGACTGGGTTTGAGTAGATATCTAAAGTACACTATAATAGCACCGTTAACACTATTCTATATTCTGATTCAACTTTCAATGTCTTTCTTGAGAAAGGGGTTTACATGATAAAATTTCTAGTGATTTTTTGAACAGGAAGAAAGCAGTTGCTGTGAAAAAGCAAGCCCCTAAACAAAACAAATTTTCCATCAATAATAACCTTCAATAAAAAAATTCCAGTGAGAATATGTCAGCATACTGATGGGTTGTGCATTGTAAACTATATATGACTGTTCACTTATTTGAGTTTACCTTATGTAGTTTGTTCACATACTACCGCACTTCCCTTTTGATTGTGTATCTAAGCATTTCATGATCAAGACAGGGACGTATTCAGTTCTCTTCTAAGTATTTACCACAATAGTCATAGCACTCTAATTTTTTACAAATACTTTTGCTAATAATGGTTCATTTTCAGCAGAAATTTAATAGATAACACTGCAGATACTGCCAGTGCCAATGTATGGGTTTACAGAGGCAAATATTTCAGTTACTTTAACAGTTTGCCCAGTCAGCCTATTGGTTTTGCTTGTTAGTAAGTGATACATGAGTTTTAAAAAAAAGATCTGAATTCTAAAATTATACTTAAGACACTTTACGGTACTCACAGATACATACTGTGAATATTAAAATAAAACACAGAATCAGAGGACACAGACCCAATATTCAGAGAATCATTGCATCGCAGAAACAGAATGATTTGGCTTGGAAGGGATCTTTAAAGATCATCTCGTCCAACCTTCCCTTCTACGAGCAGGGACATCTTTCACTAGATCAGGTGAATTCCCCATCCAACCTGACCTTGAACACTCACAATGACGGAGCATCCACAACTTCTCTGGGTAACCTGTCCCAGTGCCTTAACACCCTTAATGTAAAAAATTTCTTCCTTATATCCAGTCTAACTCTACCCTCTGTTAGTTTAAAACCATTACCCCTTGTCCTGTCACTACAGGCCTTGGTAAAAAGTCTCTCTCCATCTTTCTTACAAGCCAGCAATATATTGAAAGGTTGCAAGAAGGTCTCCCCAGAGCCTTCTCTTCTCTGGTCTGAGCAAACTCAGCTCTCAGCCTTTCTTCATAGAAGAGGTGTTCCATCCCTCTGATCATTTTTGTAGCCCTTGTCTGGACTTGCTCCAACAGGTCTATGTCTGTCTTGCACTGGGAACCCAGAACTGGAAGCAGTACTCCAGGTGGGGTCTTATGAGAGCAGAGGAGGAGAATCACCTCCATCCACCTGCCAGAGATGCTTCACAGCATAACCATAGTATGTGACAGGAGTATAAGCCACTCATGAACCAGTGATAATAAGGGAGGTAGCAAAATCTTGTCCCCCCTCCCCAAATTTCTGATATCACAAAGCTCTGTATAGGGTCCATTTTTCACCTCCTGTTTTCCTCTAAATTCAAGCAGAATTTTCCTCTTTTGTTCTGTTCATCTAATTCCCTCCATATTGTTTGTGATCCTACGTGATAAGTTATTTTTATATTTAGGACTCTAATAATTCATATTTATGCTTTCTGATGCTGATTTGAAATAGTTTGTCCTTTTATTTTTTTTTAGTGTATAAGGCTTCATCAAATAAACCATTATTGATAAAGAAGTAGTCTAAAAATGCACATAATACTAATAAAAATAACATGGTAGCTTACCTTTATGTTAGTCCAAAGGGCATTACAGTGTTTCTCAGTCCTAGATACATTTACTTATAATCATTATGATGAACATAATGGTGCTGAGAAATTCTGTATTTATGAGTTTGTTTTAAGCAATACGTTTTTCAAGTTTAAGTGAAGATTTTGACCTTATTCACATTGCTTTGTACCAAAACTTAATAAAAAGTTTCCTATCTTTATAAATTATTCACTTATTGTCATTTTAACTTATTATTAATTTAAACTTCATCATTAATAGGAGCCATATATTTGTAGACACACTTTAGGGTTTTTTCAGGAAGTGTCAGAAAGAACTTAAGCAATAAAAAAGGCATGTGTTCCAGATATATGTTAGCATGCTAGTAGACGAAATAATTCTATTTATAAATAACTTCCCAAAAATGGGAAATTTGATGTTGCTTCTACTTAATTTGAAAGTGGTGCTAGGAGGGCAGCCACAGATTTGTTGGGAAGGGATCTTTCCATTCATCTAACTATTGGTTCAAGTGAAGTCAACAAAATAATGTCATCTGTCTTTATGCTCAGAAAAAGTCAGAATTTCTCAATAATAAGAGATCAAAGAAGAATATTGCTATTACAAGAAATGTAGCAAAATAGCTGTTTCTGCTGTTCAGAAAGAAAAGCTGATATTTTGGTAAATGTCAAGATAGAGATCTCTTCAGAGCCTGAGAAGGCAGTAAACGAGCTTCAGATTGGAAGTTTCAGCTTAACATCTCCATTGCTAGAATGAGGTTAATGATATGGAGTGACCATACAATAAAACCTTACTGTTTTTCTAAGCATTTTATGCTAAAAGGAGAGTGCAAATATAGTATACTTTGTTTCAGCTAATCTTCACCAAAAGGCTGACTGTTACATATATGAAAGAATTTGTGGAAATGTCTATTGGTTAGATGCTACAATATGAAAATTTGTTGAGCAGCAGCCAAGTTTGAATAAAGCTTGTTATAGAAGTGGTGCTGCTAGCTTTTGTAACAATGTCCTGCAGAAGATCTGTTCACTTTTACTGAGAAGCAAGCTGGCCAAATAAGCTGTCCCTATTCTGACATTTGTGCCATGTGGCAATGATGTGACCAACCTGTGAGCAGGCAGCGCGCCATCCCAACAGATGGGCATGGATGCAACTAGCCAAGGAGATTTTCATTCTATGTGCAGCAGATGTACACGCCTATTAAAAGTGATGATCCCAGCTGTGAGAGTCAAAGCAGCAGTTTGCCTTGACCGTCTTTTTTAGACTTGGTAATATATGGCACCACTAACCCAGTTCTGAACTTAATTGACATGAAGTATCATGAAATACTGGGAGGAAAGGGCAGGGAGTTCAGGGTAGTCTCCTGTACTGTTGTTGCTTAATTCTTCAGAAATTTTAGATTTTTTGATAGGCATTATGTTAATAACACCTGACATAGAAGAAGCAATAGACCTAAGAGTGTGTCCTCTATGGCTAACTTTGTCCAGTATGCAAGCTGTACCCACAGTGCCTGTAAAAGCTGGACTTGCAGCACAGCACTGAGAAAAACATTTCCTTTCTGGGTGAAAATTAATTGCAGTCATTACTTTAATGAATAAAGCCCACAGAGGACAACAAAATCAGTCTGTATCATTGCATAAGTAATAGAACATTTTTACTCCACTATTCACCATATTCTTTTAACTAGAGTAATATACTAGTAGAAATACAAGCAGTTTTTCTCAGAGTCATTTTTACTTATCCATATGGACAATATACAGATTAGTAGCTTTCAGACAGCAGCTTTTTGGGTGCACCTAAATTTTAGATATCTAGAAAATAAAACAGTTAACAAACATTGTTTCAGATTATTTCAGATGTTCATATTCCAGCAAACCCACCCCTTTTTCACTTTATTTTGTTTAAAAACACATTAGTTCTGTTGTGAAGTTGCTTTAAAAAAATTTTGTGAGAAGCGGGATGAAATGAAACTGTGTCTGAACTGTGATACTCTCTACCAATAAACCTCTGTCTTAAAGCCTGGGGGATAGTATTTCAGGGAGCAGGGCAGAGTAAAAATGTCTTGCCATTTAGATGCAGCCTATAGTGTTGTCAGGATATATAATGTGTTGTGACCCTCTATTCAGAACTTGTGGAAAAAAGGGAAGCACTGCAGTCCTTTAAAAATGCTGCATTACCCAGCCTGGAAACAAACAAAGCCTATAGAAAATTTGCTTCCAGTAGAGTTTTAGTTTCTGATCTTCAGTTACTACTGAATCAAAATTTGTAACCTGGCTCAAAACTAGCATAAATTTGTGAATCAGCATATAAAACATAAACCCTGCATCTCTGGGTGCTTGCTCCCTAGGATACCGCCCTCTCCTTGTAAGTCTAAGTAAGTTCCGTAAGAACGTAATAATTCCCCAATTTACCTAATCCCTGCCAGTTTGTAAAAAGTGAGAATCTCAGTTTTATGTGATTGGTTATCACCTTACATAACCACTGGGCTGCAGTGACCTTGCACTGGTGGAGTTTGCAGTCCTGAGGGATATGGGTCAGGCAAAGAGTAAAGTCAGGACCCTGAATTTTAGGAGAGCAAAAAATCCAGCTTTTCAAGGAGTTAGTCGATAGGACCCCTTGGGATATGGCCCTCAGGAACAAGGGGGCAGAACAGTGCTGGCAGATCTTTAAGGATGCTTTCCAGAGAGCACAAGAGCTCTTGATCTCCAGGTGTAAGAAATCAGGAAAGGAAGACAAGAGACTGGCATGGCTGAGTCAAGAGCTGCAGGTCAACCTAAAGGGCATGAAAGAAATGCACAGGCAGTGGAAGCAGGGACAGGTATCCTGGGAAGACTGTAGGGACGCTGCCTGCTTGTGTAAGCATGGGGTCAGGAAGGCCAAGGTGCAGCGGAAACTGAATTTGGCAAAGGATGTGAAGAATAATAAGCAGGTCTTCTACAGATATGTCAGCCAGAAAGGAAAGTCAAAGGAAATGTAACCCCCTGATGAGCAAGACTGACAAACTGGTAACAACAGACGAGGAGAAGGCTGAGGTACTCAACAACCTATTTGCCTCAGTCTTCACTGGCAACCTCTCTTTCCACTGCTCTCAAGTGGATGGACCCCAACACGGGGACTCAGGAAGCAAGGTTCCTCCCCCTGTAAGAGAAGACCAGGTTTGTCCCCACTTGAGGAACCTGAACATACAGAAGTCTACGGGACCTGACGAGATGCATCCCAGTGTCCTGAGGGAATTAGCTTATGTAGTTGCCAAGCCACTCTTCATGATATTTGAAAATTCAGGTGAAGTCCCTGGTGACTGGAAAAACGGAAACATTGCACCCATTTTAAAAATGGTAGAGAGGAGGACCTTGGGAACTACCGACCTGTCAGTCTTACCTCTGTGCCTGGGAAGACCATAGAACAGATCCTCCTAGAAGCTATTCGAAGTCATATGGAGGACAGGGAGATGCTCTGAGACAGCCAGCATGGCTTCACCAAGGGCAAGTCCTGCCTGACCAACCTAAGTGGCCTTCTATGGCCTATGGCC